>Ga0209686_1000217_pt1 | contig 29907 bp, 24 predicted proteins | sample GraSoiAngelo_126_FD_185883 | JGI IMG/M metagenome (GOLD analysis project Ga0209686, IMG submission 185883) | Grasslands soil microbial communities from the Angelo Coastal Reserve, California, USA - 14_0927_09_20cm (SPAdes) (version 2) | ecosystem: Environmental > Terrestrial > Soil > Grasslands ...
GATCGCGTGCTGAAGATGATCAACACCGCGCGAGCCGGGGGCCTGAAGATCACGGCCGATATGTATACCTACACCGCCGGCGCCACAGGCTTGGATGCCGCGATGCCACCCTGGGTGCTCGACGGCGGCTGGGAAGCGGCATTCAAGCGGTTGCGCGATCCTGAACAGCGGACAAAGATTGCTTCAGCGATCAAGACACCAACTGCCGAGTGGGAGAACCTGTATCTCGCCGCCGGCTCGCCCGATCGAGTGCTCCTCGTGGGATTCAAGTCCGAGGCGCTGAAGCCGCTGACCGGCCAGACGCTCGAGCAGGTCGCGCGCATGCGCGGCAAGAGTCCGGAGGAGACGATCATGGATCTCGTGTCAGAGGACGAGTCGCGCGTGGCCACGGTTTACTTCCTGATGTCCGAGGACAACCTCGCGAAGCAGATGCGGCAGCCGTGGGTCTCGTTTGGATCCGATGCGCAGTCGATGGCGCCGGAACCGCCGTTCACCAAGTCGTCCACGCATCCGCGCGCGTACGGCAACTTCGCGCGCCTGCTCGGCAAGTACGTACGCGAAGAGAAGGTCCTCACCCTCGAAGACGCCGTGCGCCGACTCAGTGGCCTGCCTGCAACGACCCTCGAGCTCGATCGACGGGGGTTTCTAAAGGAAGGCATGTTCGCGGACGTGGTGGTCTTCGATCCCGCGTCGATCGCGGATCGCGCGACCTTCGAACAGCCACACCAGTACTCAATCGGCATGCGCGACGTGTTCGTGAACGGCGTACAGGTGCTGAAGGACGGCGAGCACACCGGTGCCAGGCCCGGACGGGCCCTCTGGGGCCCGGGGAGGAAGCCGTAGATCCCCGGTTCTGAAGCCTTCTCAAGGTTCTCGCGTCCTCGGTCGTGTCCGGCTCGAGCCGGACACGACATCAGCGTCAGCGTCCCACGTACTTCGCGGGATCCGCATCGAACGTCGTTTTGCACACCGGCGCACAGAAGTAATACGTCTTTCCTTTGTACTCGCTCTTTCCTGCTGCCGTCTTCTCGTCGATGGTCATGCCGCACACGGGATCTTTCACCATCACGACTCCTGTCTCTTCCGCCTGACCAGCCTTGGCCAAGGCTACGGCGGTCCGCCGAAGTGCTTTTCGCGAAGGCGAAAGGCGGAAGCCCTGCCTTCGCCGCTTCGCCGCGGCAGGCGCCGCGGCAGGCGCACGTCGACCGCACACCTCGCACCGCGGACCTCGGACCTCGCGCCTCGCACTAACATATCGAAATGCTGAAGGAACTTCTGTCGAGCTGGCCGGTTGTGAAGCAGATCACGAGCGGCGGCGATGGCACAGGGCGCGAGGCGATGAGCGCGGCGACCCGCGCGCTCCGTCCGCGCAACGACGAAACCGAGGTCGCACGTTCCGTGTGCCCGTATTGCGCGGTCGGTTGCGGACAGCTCGTTTTCCACCGCAAGGGTCGCCTCGTCTCGATCGAAGGCGACCCGCACTCGCCAATCTCGGAGGGCCATCTCTGCCCGAAAGGCGCGGCATCGTTCGAACTGGTCACGCACGCGGCACGCGCGACGCGCGTGAAGTACCGCGCCCCCTATGCGACCGAGTGGCACGACATCGACCTCGAGACCGCCATGGACATGGTGGCCGACCGCGTGTGGACTTCACGCGAGCGTCACTTCGAGCAACATCGCATCGCGACGACGAAAGACGGATCGCGGGAGTTGCCGCTCATGCAGTGCACCTCCATTGCGCATCTCGGCGGCGCCACGCTCGACAACGAAGAGAATTATCTGATTAAAAAGCTCTTCGCCGGCGGTCTGGGCATGGTCTGCATCAGCAACCAGGCCCGGATATGACATAGCTCCACAGTGCCCGGGCTGGGCACATCGTTCGGGCGCGGCGGCGCGACGATGGCGCTGCAGGATCTGGCGAATGCGGACGCGATCCTCATCATGGGATCGTCGATGGCGGAGAACCATCCTGTCGGCTTTCGCTGGGTGATCAAGGCGCGCGAGCGCGGGGCGACCGTGATCCACGTCGATCCGCGGTTCAACCGGACCTCCGCGATGGCGGACGTGTGGGCGCCGCTCAGGGCGGGCACCGATATCGTGTTCCTCGGCGCGCTCGTGAATCACGTGCTGACCCACGGTCTCGAGTTCCGTCAGTTCGTTGTTGCCTACACGAATGCGCCCGCGATCATCAACGACGATTTCAAGGATACCGAAGATCTGGATGGCCTGTTCTCGGGATGGGATCCCGAACAGCGGCAGTACTCGCCTGACTCGTGGGCTTACAAGAGCAGCGATCCGAAAGTCGGCCACGAGGATGGGCACGGCGGCCACGCGAAGGATCGCGGCGGCGAGGCGTCGCCCATGGCGCACGATCCGCCACGCGATCCGACGCTGCAGGATCCACGCTGTGTCTTTCAGATTCTAAAGCGTCACTTCGCGCGCTACACGCCGGCCATGGTCCAGGAGGTGTGCGGCGTGCCGCCGGAGGCCTTCCAACGCGTGGCGGACGCATATATCCGCGCCTCGGGACCGGAACGCACCGGCGCGATCTGTTATGCGGTCGGCTGGACGCAGCACTCGACTGGCGTCCAAACCATTCGTACGGCCGCCATCCTCCAGCTTCTGCTCGGCAACATCGGACGACCCGGAGGCGGCATTCTCGCGCTGCGCGGCCACGCGTCGATCCAGGGATCGACCGATATCCCGACGCTGTACGACGTGCTGCCCGGCTATTTGCCGATGCCGACGTTCGCCGGCGACGGCACGTCGCTCGACAGCTATATCGCGAAGCATCGCCTGCCGCGCGGCTGGTGGGGCAACCTCGATCGCTACATCGTGTCGCTCCTGAAGGCGTGGTACGGCGATGCCGCGACCGCGGCGAACGACTACGGCTTCGACTGGCTGCCGCGCATCAGCGGCGATCACTCCCACTTCGGATACTGGCTCGAAATGGCGGATGCCACCGGGACGATCGACGGGCTGTTCGTCATGGGACAGAACCCCGCTGTCGGCGCGCCGAATGCGCGCCTGGCGCGCCGCGCGCTCGCCAACCTGAAATGGCTCGTCGTCCGGGACCTGGTGGAGCTCGAGACGGCGACCTTCTGGCTCGACTCGCCGGAAATCGCGCGTGGGGAGATGAGAACGGAGGACATCGCCACCGAGGTGTTCTTCTTCCCGGCGGCCGCGCACACAGAAAAGGATGGCTGTTTCACCAACACCCAGCGGCTGCTGCAGTGGCACGAACGGGCAGTCGAACCGCCTGGCGATGCGCGCAGCGAAGCGTGGTTCATGTATCACCTGGGACGGCGACTGAAGGCGCGGGCTGCGGCCGATCAGCGGCCGGCGAACGCGGGCCTGAACGCGTTGACGTGGAATTACCGGACCATCGGCCCGCATGCCGAGCCCGATGCCAACGATATCCTGCAGGAGATCAACGGACGGCGCGTCGCCGATCGCTCGCTGCTCCCCGGTTTTCACGCGCTCGAAAGCGATGGCTCGACGTCATGCGGGTGCTGGATCTACTCCGGCGTGTATCCCTCGCCCGATCGCAACCGCGCGCGCGAGCGCAAGGGACAAGGTCGATACGGACAAGGATGGGGATTTGCGTGGCCGGCCGATCGACGCATCCTCTACAACCGCGCGTCGGCGCGCCCGGACGGCACGCCGTGGAGCGATCGCAAGAAGCTCGTGTGGTGGGACCGAGCGAATCGCGAGTGGGTGGGGCACGACACGCCGGATTTCGGCAAACGAAAGGCGCCGGATTACGTTCCGCCCTCTGGCGCGACCGGCGACGAAGCGCTGAGGGGCGACGCGCCCTTCATCATGCACGCCGATGGCATGGGCTGGATCTGGGTCCCGAGTGGAGTGAAGGACGGTCCGCTCCCCACGCATTACGAGCCGCTCGAATCCGTGATCCCGAACCAGCTCTATTCGCAGCAGTCCAATCCCGTCGCCGATCGCAAGGAGCGGCCGGACAATCCTTACGCCGGCTCGCCGCTCGATCCGCGCTACCCACACGTCCTCATGACCTATCGCCTGACGGAGCACCACACGTCCGGCGCGATGAGCCGCACACTGTCGCATCTCGCCGAGCTCCAGCCGGAATTCTTCTGCGAGATCTCCCCCGAGCTCGCCTCGAACATCGGCGCGGCAAACGGGCAGCACGTCACGATCTCGACGCCGCGCGGATCCGTTGTCGCACGTGCGCTGGTCACGGCGCGCATGCGGCCGCTCCGCGTGCACGGGCGCGCGGTGCATCAAGTCGGCCTGCCGTATCACTGGGGTTACCGGGGTCTCGTCCGCGGCGACGTCGCCAACGATCTCCTCGCGATCTCGGAGGAGCCGACGGTCCGAATTTTCGAGTCGAAGGGACTTGTGTGCCGGATCGAGGTTCGAGGTCCGAGATCCGAGGTTCGAGATCCGAGGGCCGAGGTCCGAGGTTCCGAGGTCCGGCGATGATCACGGCCTTCCTCACCGACTCCACGCTGTGCATCGGATGCAAGGCATGCGAGGTCGCGTGCAAGGAGTGGAACCAGGTACCGAGCGATGGCTACCACTTCACCGGCTTCTCGTACGACAACACCGTCGCGCTCGGACACTCGACGTGGCGGCACGTGAAGTTCGTCGAGCGCACGGCGGGTGTCGCGGCACCGATCGACGGCACCGCCGGCTATCGCAGCAACACATTCCGGTGGGACTTCTCGTCGGACGTGTGCAAGCACTGCTCGAACGCCGGCTGCCTCGAAGCCTGCCCCACGGGATCGATCGTCCGCACGGAGTTCGGCGGCGTTTACGTGCAGCCGGACATCTGCAACGGCTGCGGCTACTGCGTCGTATCGTGTCCCTTCGGAGTCATCGATCGGCGTCCGGAGGATGGCCGCGCGTTCAAGTGCACGTTTTGTTACGACCGCCAGAAGGCGGGCCTCGCGCCGGCGTGCGCTGCTGCGTGTCCGACGCAATCGATCCAGTTTGGAGAGATTGGGGAGCTGCGGGCGAAGGCAGCCGCGCGGATCGCGCAGCTTCGTGAGCGCGGGATCGATGACGCCAGCATCTATGATCCGCAACACACGAGCGTTGGCGGCACGCACGCGATCTTCGTACTCCGCGGCCGTCCCGAGGACTACAACCTTCCGTCGAACCCCGAGGTGCCAACCGTACATCTCCGCGACGGCTGGTCGTCGGCGGCCGTCGCCGCAGGTCTGATGCTGCTCGGCACGGCCGCCGCGTTCTTCATGCAGCGCGAGTAGGATCGCGCGGTGAGCGATTACTACGGACTGCCGCTGCTGAAGCCGCCCGTCTGGACGTGGGAGGTCCCGGCCTACTTCTTCGTCGGGGGCGCCGCGGGTGCGGCGGCGGTGATCGCGGCGGCGGCACGATTGAGCGGCGGGCGCGACGATCTGGTCCGCGATGCGCGATGGATCGCCGCGGTGGGCGGCGCGATTGCGCCGCCGCTGCTCATCGCCGACCTCGGACGGCCCGAGCGCTTCCTCAACATGCTGCGCGTGTTCAAGCTGCAAAGCGCGATGTCGGTGGGCGCATGGACGCTGGTCGCATTCTCGAATGCGGCGGCGGCCTCGGCCGGCGCCGATCTCCTGGAGCGTGCGACGAACGGGAGCGTCCCCGTGCGCGTGATCGGCAACATCGCCGAGGCGCTGGCTGCGGCAAGCGGCCTCGTGCTTTCAACGTACACGGGCGTCCTGATCGGCGCGACCGCGATTCCCGCGTGGTCCGAGAACGTGAAGGTGCTGCCGGTTCACTTCGGCGCCTCGGGAGTCGGCGCGGCCGTCTCGATCCTCGAGCTGCTCGGCCATCGGGATCGCGCATTGAACGTGCTCGGCGCGGGCGCCGCCGCGGTCGAAACGCTGATCGGCGCCAGCTTCGAGCTGCGCCAGAGCGACGCGCTGGTCCCGTTGAAGGACGATTGGACCGGTGCTGTTACCCGCATGGGGGGCGTGCTCTCGGGTCCGCTGCCGCTCGCCCTTCGGCTGCTCGCGGGGCGATTGCCGTCCGCGCGCAAAGCCGCGGCGGTCTCCACGATGATGGGATCGTTGATGACCAGGGTTGGTTGGTTGGCTGCAGGAAAATGTTCAATCGAAGAATCGCAGAAAGCATTCGTTCGTAGTTCGTAGCGCAGGGCTTTAGCCCTGCGCGTGACACGAGCAGCCCTAAAGGGCTGCGCTACTACTCCTTGGACTACTTCAAGCTATGCCGACTGCGACAAGCGCGCGTCGGCGATGCATCCGCCCAGCTTGCGGATGCTCTCTTCCATCTGCGACGGCAGCACGCTGGTGAAGCACAGGCGCAGATCCGAGTCGCCGGCAGGATCCGGATAGAACGCGGTGCCCGCGACGAACGCGACACCCGAGGCGAGCGCGCGATCGAGCAGCGCGTTCGCGCTCAGCCCCGGCGCCAGCCGGCACCAGAGATACAACCCTCCGGAGGGACGCCCCAGGCGGAGCGCACCGCGCGGCACATGCCGCTGGATCGCGCCAATCATCTGCGCGCACCGCTTCGCGTGTTCCAGCCGGATCGTGCGCAGGTGCGCGTCGAAGGCGCCCTGTCGAATCAGCCGGCCAATCGCGAGTTGGACGAGGTTCGGCGTGTGCGGATCCATCCGCTGCTTGATGATCGCGATTTGATCGACGATCGACGGCGCCGCGGCGATCCATCCAAGCCGGAGGCCCGGAGCCATCACCTTGGAGAAGCTGTTGAGATAAATCACCAGATTGTGATCGTCGAGCTCCCGAAGCGATGGCGGCGGCGGATCCGTGAAATACAGATCGCGGTACGTCGCGTCTTCGACAATCGGCACGCGATACCGCTGCGCGAGCATCAGCAGCTCACGCCGCGTCCGGATCGGCAACGTCGCCCCCGTGGGATTCTGGAACGTCGGATTCGTGTAAATGAGCTTCGGCCGGTACCGCACGAGGAGGTCCTCGAGCTCGTCGATGTCGGCGCGCAGGACGTCCCATCCAACCAGCTTTGCCCCGGCGGCGCGGAAGGACTGAATCGCGCCGAGGTATCCCGGCCGATCCATCACCACGGCATCGCCGGGATCGATCAGGCAGCGCGCCAGCAGGTCGAGCCCCTGCTGCGCGCCCGAGAGGATCAGCACACTGTCGCGCGGCACCGCGTAGCGCTCGGCGATCGCATCGCGGAGCGCAGGCTGCCCTTCTGTCGGACCGTGCCGCCACGCCGCGGCGGGATCGGTGCGGAGCACGTGCGCCACCGCATCCTGGAACGCCTCGTTCGGAAACTTGTCAATCGCGGGCTCGCCGGCGGCAAGGGAGAGGAGCCGAGCATCCGATGAATGCCGCACGATGTCGCGCAGGGTGGAGTCGCTCCACCTGAGGGCCGCCGCCGCGATCTTGCCGCGCCAGGCAAACGGCGTCCCTTCCGGCTCCGGCGCCGCGCAGACGAAGGTGCCGCGGCCGACATAACCGCGCAGCAGCCCGCGCGACTCGAGCTCCCGGTACGCGCTGACGACGGTGGTACGGCTGATGCGGAGGCGCTCGGCGAGCGTACGTTCGGGTGGAACGCGCGTCCCCGATGGCAGATCACCCTTCGCAATCGCCGCTTCGAGCAGCGCGACGAGATGTCCGTATAGCGGCCGTTGCGTCCGCACGAACTGACGTTCGATCGACGACAGCATGGGAAGACCTCGAGGTTGTTCAAAGCCGCTGTCAATGCCGAATCTCAATGCCAAAAGCCGAAAGAGCATCGAACGTTGGCATTCAGCATTCGGCATTCAGCATTGACAGGCAGGCTGCGTAGTTCAACAGCCTGCTAACCCGATCGACTATGGCCCAGTCCCGCCTACCGGTAGAGGTCCAATTCTCCCTTGGCCGCCGCGTTCGTCAAGTCCAATTGGGATGAACGGGCGGAATTTCGCCTGCAGCGGGGTGTCCATTTGCGAAATGGTGTGCGCTACTCCAGATCCTCTTTAAGGAGGTCGGTGTTGATTGCGAAGGCAGCCTCAGCGCCTTCGGCGGCGGCAACGACCACCCATTGCACGGCGCGCGAGGCGTCGCCTGCAACGTAAAGTCCCGGCAGATGCGTGGACTCGTACCTCCCGGTGCGAACGGTGCCCTTGTCGTTGAACTCGCAGCCGAGGCCAATCGCGAGCTGCGAACGCTGGGTCTGGCCGGTCGTAAAGAACAGCGCGCGGCGCGGCAGCGAATCGCCCGCATCGAATACGACGCGTTCGAGAATGCCGTTCGTGCCTTCGAGCCGCGTGACGCGATCTTCGCGCACGCGGATTCCGTGGCGCGCGAGCCGCGCCAGGCCGTCCGCGTCGATCTCCGACGGACCGTCCGTGCAGAGGACGAGATCGCGACTCCAGCCGGTGAGCTCCAGCGAGAGTCCGTAGCCGCGCGCGGAGCGGCCATAGATCGCGAGCGGCTGATCGCGGACTTCCCAGCCGTCACAGTACGGACAGTGAAAGACGCTGCTGCCGAACAGGTCCTCGAATCCGGGAATCTCCGGGAGAGTGTCGACGACGCCGGTCGCGATCAGGAGCTTGCGCGATTCGAACTCCTCATCGGTCGCGAGCGTGACGTGAAACCGGCTGTCCGCCTGGCATTGCGCGGAGGTGACTTCCACGTCGCGCAACTCGACGCAGTCGTACTCCTTCAACTGTTCGCGCGCGACGCGCAGGAACTCATGCGGCGGGATGCCGTCGCGCGTCAGATAACCATGCATGGCGCGCGACGCCGCGTTGCGCGGCGTGCCCGAATCGCACACGAGCACGCGCCTCAGGCTGCGTCCGAGAATGAGCGCCGCACTCAGACCAGCGGGTCCGGCGCCGACAACAATCACGTCATACATAGGTTCTTGGGTTCGGCATCAGTGGCGTTGGGAGCCCAGCCAGCGGTCGCGGAACGACTTCTGTTCCGCAGTCGGCGCGCCTCCGGTGCGCTCGACGGGCTCGAACGTGAACGACGGATCTTCTTTCAAGGTGAGCGTGGAGGAGGCAGGACCGCTGCGTCGTGTGAACGCGATGCTGATGCGATCGCCGGGCTTGCGGGCGACGATCGCCTCCTGGATCTGCTGCGGGCTGCTGACGCTCTTGCCGTCGACCGCCGTGATCACATCATCTTGTTCGAGACCCGCGTCGTAGGCAGGAGTGCCGGGTGCGACCAGATTCGCTATCGTCGTGGTCTGTTGCGAAAACGACAAATCGCCGGCCCACGCGACGCCAGCGTTCCGGCGCTTCATCACGAGGCCGGCGCGCTGCACGAGACGGCCGTAGTCGACCGCGTCACGGCCGCTGATATATCGCGTGACGAACTCTTCCGCGAACCCGCGGTCGCCGCTGACCTCGGCGAGACGTTCGCGCACGTCGGTTATCGAGTACGGGCGCGCGACGAGACCGGGCTGAGGGCCCCCCGGCTTGCCGTGCGCCTTCCACATCGCCCGCATGAAGTCGTCGAGCGAGACCCTGCCGTTCGTCTTGTCCCGCAGCGACAGGTCGAGACCGAGCGCGACGGCGGCGCCATACGTGTAATACGAGATGAACGTCGTCCGGAAGTTCGTGCGATCCACGGCACGCGCGGCGTCAACGAAGGGCGCCATGTGGCTCATTTCGACGGCCGATCGGAACTGCCGCCCCGAACCATTCACGACGGAGTTGGCGCTCTGCGCGAAGCCATCGATCGTGCGCTGGGGATCGGTGAAACCGGCGCGGGCGAAGATCAGCTCGCCGTAGTACTGCGTGAAGCCTTCGGCGAGCCACAACGAGTCGGTCAGATTCGCTTCCTCGAAGTTGAACGGCTCGAGGCCCTGCGGACGAATCCGCTCCACGTTCCAGCAGTGAAAGAACTCGTGCGCTGCGGTCCCGAGCGCGCCGCGAAGCGAGCGGCCCGTCACCACCGTGCTGTTGCGATGCTCCATCCCGTCGCCATCGTCCCACGGCAGGTAATCGGCGAGAAATGTGTAGGTGCCGGTGTCGTATTGCGGAAATTCGCCGAACACCGCCATCGCCTCGTTGACGATGTTCTCGACGCCGGCGACGTACTGGTCGATATCCTGCGCGCTCGCGTCGGCGTGCACGGCCGTGCGAATCACGAACGTCTTCCCGTCCGGATTCTTCACGTTGAACTGACGCAGCGTGTAGGCGCTCAGCTCCGTGGGGCTGTCGAACAGATACTGAAGGTTGGGCGCCGTGAAGGTCCATGGATCGTCGGTCGTGAACAGCTGCGTCGCAGGTTTCCAGTTGCGGCTGTCCGGCGGGACGAATGTGATCCGCACCGGGCGATCGTCGAGCCCGCGCGCCCACATCAGCGTCGCAGGCAGGTTCATGTGCGCGTGTGTCGTATCGATGCCCAGATACGTGCCATCGACGTGATCGCCGTACACCTTATATGCAACCTGCACGGTACCGTCGTGGCCGGAGACGTCCCATTGATAAGGATTCGGTCGCGATGGTTGCAACTCGCGCCCGCGGCTGTCGAACGCGTGCACGTCGTAAACGTTCTTCGCGAACTCGTGCACCGCGTAGCGTCCCGGCGACGATCGACTCATGCGCGCCTGCAGCGTCCCGGACACGCCTGGAAAGGTGACCTCCACCTGCGCGAAACGGTGCTCGGGCGCGGGGAACGACACCCGGTAAGTGACGGGCGAGGCAGGCTGGGCGGACACAGACAACGCGACCGACGTTGCCACCGCGGCGGCGCGAAGGATGGATCGCATATTCCCCCAGGTCACCGGCGTGCCATGACGCCGAGAAAAACTGATGCCTAGCGGCATGGTAATGCGCAACGTTCAATGTTCAATGGCCAAACGCTCAAGGTCCACCGGTCATGATTCGTGGTTCATCGTTCGAACGACCGTGCTCGGAGCGTTCTCGATCGCTCGCCTCGTCGCGCGGGAGAGACGTGAGCCATTGGACATCAATCATCGGGCACTGAACGCGCTCGGAGCGCCCGTTGACAACCTTGTGAAAAGTTTCACATTATTAACGGCGGCTCTCCCTCCGATCGGCGGACGTCCGCGCGACTCGCTTCGGCACACTGTTCGTCGTCGGAAAGTGCCTTGTTCGATATAGGCTTATGGTTTTGCGGAGCGTTCGGGCGCCCAGACGATGAGTCAGATATTCGCTCGCAGCACCAACATCTGGTCCAAAGTCAGCATCCTGGCCGTCCCGATTCTCGTGGCATTTCTCGGCTGGGCGGTCGTCACGATTTCTTGGTCGGGATACGTCACTGGACAGGGGTTGACGCGCGATCAGCCCGTCCAGTTCAGCCACGCACATCACGTCGGATCCATGGGCATCGATTGCCGTTACTGCCACACGACGGTGGAAGAGTCGGCATTCGCGAACATCCCGCCCACCAAGACGTGCATGAACTGTCACTCGCAGATCTGGACCAGCGCGCCGATCCTCGAGCCGGTGCGCGCCAGCTTCCGCGACAACACCCCGCTCCAATGGTGGCGCGTCCACGACCTGCCTGACTTCGTGTATTTCAATCACAGCATCCATGTGGCGAAGGGCGTCGGGTGCGCGACGTGCCATGGGCCGGTCGATCGCATGCCGCTCGTGTATCAGGAGAACACGCTCCAGATGAGTTGGTGCCTCGATTGCCATCGCAACCCGCAGAAGTACATCCGCCCACGTGACCAGGTCTTCAACATGTCGTGGCAGCGTCCCGCGGACGATCCCGGCATGGGCGAGCGGCTGGTGAAGGATTACAAGATCGCCGACGTGCGGCAGCTCACAAGCTGTTCGACGTGTCACAGGTGAAGTTTCCCGTGGCCAGTTTCCAGTTGCCAGCCGCAGTAAAACCACGTGTCGTGCCGGTTGCCGGCTGCCAAGTCATAACTGGTAACCGGCTCCTGGCTACGGGTTACTGACGTATGGACTTTTCCGCGATCCGTTCTCGTCTGGCCGGTGCCGAAGGTCGCCTCTATTGGCGCAGCCTGGGTGAACTGGCGGACACGCCGCAGTTCCGCGAGTACCTGCACCGCGAATTCCCCGAGCAGGCATCGGAGTGGAACGATCCAAAGGGACGGCGTCAATTCCTGAAGCTGATGAGCGCGTCGCTCGCGCTGGCCGGCGTCAGCGCGTGCACGAAGCAGCCGCCGGAAAAAATCATTCCTTACGTGCGGCAGCCCGAGGACATGGTACCGGGCAAGCCGCTGTTCTTCGCGACCGCGGTACCGTTCGGCGGATATGCCCAGCCGGTCCTCGTCGAGAGCCACGAAGGTCACCCGACGAAAGTCGAGGGCAACCCGGAACATCCGGCAAGTCTTGGCGCGACCGACATCTTCGGCCAGGCCGCCATCCTCACGCTGTACGATCCCGATCGCGCGCAATCGGTGATGAATCGCGGCGAGATTCGTGTGTGGGGTGAATTCCTCACCGCGATCAAGAGCGCGCTCGGCGCACAGCGCGGGAAACAGGGCGCCGGCCTGCACTTTCTCACTGAAACGATCACCTCGCCGACGCTGGCCGAGCAGATCACACTGATCCAGCAGGCGTATCCGCAGGCGAAATGGTACCAGTGGGATCCGGTCGCGCGTGACGGCGCGCGCAGCGCGGCGCGCCAGGCTGGTGGCGCCGAGGCGACGCACCACTTCGACAAGGCCGACGTCATCGTCGCGCTCGATTCCGACTTCCTCGGATGCGGCCCGGCGGCGATCCGCTACTGCAAGGACTTCGCCGCGCGCCGGCGCGTGGCCGATGACAAGAAGGAGATGAACCGCCTTTACGCGGTCGAGAGCACGCCGACGCTCACGGGCGCAAGGGCGGACCATCGCCTCGCGCTGCGCGCATCAGAGATCGAGGGGTTCGCGCGAGCGCTGGCTGGTGCCGTCGGATCCGGCGGTGCCGCAGCCGCGGGCACGTCGGTCTCCGGTCGGGACGCACAGAAGTGGGTCGCCTCGATTGCGAAGGATCTGCAGGCGCACCGCGGACGGTCACTCGTGATTGCCGGCGACTATCAGCCCGCAGCCGTGCACACGCTCGCGCGCGCGATGAACCAGGCGCTTGGCAACGTCGGCACGACGATCACCTACGCGCCGGCCGTAGAGGTGAACGCGATGGAGCAGCTCGCGTCGCTTCGCGAGCTCGTCCAGGCGATGGATGCGGGGCAGGTCGACGTGCTCGTCATCATGGGCAGCAACCCGGTCTTCACGGCACCGGTCGATCTCAAGTTCCAGGAGCGGCTGGGGAAGGTCGGCTTCTCGGTCCACCACTCGCAGTTCTTCGACGAGACGTCCGCATATTGCCACTGGAACCTGCCCGAGGCGCACGCGTTCGAAAGCTGGGGCGACGTGCGGTCGTTCGAGGGCACCGTCACGATCATGCAGCCGCTCATCGCGCCGCTGTACGACGGACGCACGGCGACGGAGCTCCTCGCCGCGTTCATCGATGCGCAGAACGGCAAGTCCGCGCACGATCTCGTCAAGGAGTACTGGACGCGCGCCCACGGCGGAAAGGTCGGCGGCTGGACGATCACCGATGCGAACGGCCAGGCGTTCGCCACGCCCGATGCGTTCTGGAAGCACGCGCTGCACGATGGCTTTGTGACGGGAACCGCGTCGGGGCCCGGGGCGCGGGGCGCGGGGTCCGCTTCCGGGGCTGTTGCAGCTTCTGGCGCATCAATCGCACCAACTACCCCTGAGTCCGCGCCCCGCACCCCGAACCCCGCGCCCCGACAGGACGCGAGCGCGAGCGAAGCGAGCGGGAGCGGCGGTCTGGAGATCATCTTCCGCCCCGATCCGACCATCTGGGATGGCCGCTTCGCGAATAACGGGTGGCTCCAGGAGTTGCCGAAGCCGATCACGAAAATCACGTGGGACCCCGCCGCGTGGATCAGCGTGCGCACGGCGCAGGAGAAGGGGCTGAACGACGCGGACCTGGTGGAACTGCGCTATCGCGGCAACACGGCGAAGCTGCCGGTCGCGATCGTGCCGGGACACCCCGACAACTCGGTCACGGTCTTCTTCGGCTACGGACGCCAGCGCATCGGGCGCGTAGGGCAGGCCGCGGATGATCAGGCGAAGCAGTTCGACGTCTTCCGCCTCCGCACGTCGGATGCGCCGTGGTTCGGCAATGGTTTGGAGATCTCGAAGGCGGGCCGTTACGTGATCGCGCGCACGCAGGAACACCACCTCATGGAAGGGCGCCATCCCGTGCGGACCGGGACCCTGAAGGAGTACGAAGAGAACCCGAAGTTCGTCGCGGAGATGGGCGAGACTCCGCCGCGCGCGCTGTCGCTCATCCCTGCGTGGGAATACAACAGCTACCGCTGGGGCATGGCGATCGATCTGTCGACGTGCACCGGCTGCAGCACGTGCACGATTGCGTGCGTCGCCGAGAACAACATCCCGGTCGTCGGCAAGGACCAGGTGAACCGCGGACGCGAGATGCACTGGATTCGCGTCGATCATTACTTCTCCGGCAACCCGCTGGAGCCGAGCTCGATCGAGACGCATCATCAGCCGGTACCGTGCATGCAGTGCGAGACCGCGCCGTGCGAGCTCGTGTGCCCGGTCGGCGCCACGACGCACAGCGCCGAAGGCCTGAACGACATGGTCTACAACCGCTGCGTCGGGACGCGGTACTGCTCGAACAACTGCCCCTACAAAGTGCGGCGGTTCAACTTCCTGCTGTACTCGGACTGGAATACCGAGAGCCTCTACCCGCTGCGCAACCCCGACGTCACGGTGCGCTCGCGCGGGGTCATGGAGAAGTGCACCTATTGTGTGCAGCGGATCAACTTCGCGCGCATCGAGGCGAAGAAGCAGGACCGCAGGATTCAGGACGGCGAGATCATTCCGGCGTGCGCGCAGGCGTGCCCCGCAGATGCGATCGTGTTCGGCGATCTGAGCGACCCGAACAGCGCCGTCACCAGACTGAAGGCGCAGCAGCGCAATTACGGGCTGCTCGAAGAACTCAACACGCGTCCGCGGACGACCTATCTTGCGGCGCTCCGGAATGCGAATCCGGAGCTCGAACCGTCGAGCGGCACGGCTTCTCGTACTGAGCACTGATGGATCCCAAACCCGCTACGTACCCGGCTGCCCCGCTCATCGAGCCGGGGCACACGTTCGGATCGATCACAGACAAGATCAGCGCGGTCGTGCTGTCGGGCCGGCAGCCGATCAGCTGGTTCGTCGTGCTGTCGATCGGATTGCTGCTCTGCGGCATGCTCGGGATGGCGATCACGTGGCTGCTGATCAAGGGCACCGGCATCTGGGGCATCAACATTCCCGTCGGCTGGGGCTTTGCGATCATCAACTTCGTCTGGTGGATCGGCATCGGCCACGCGGGCACGCTGATCTCGGCGATTCTGCTGCTCCTCAAACAAGGCTGGCGCACGTCGATCAACCGTTTCGCCGAAGCGATGACGATCTTCGCCGTCATGTGCGCGGGATTGTTCCCGCTGATTCACACCGGCCGTCCCTGGCTCGCGGCGTACTGGCTGTTCCCGTACCCGAACACCATGTCGATCTGGCCGCAGTTCAGGAGCCCGCTGATCTGGGACGTGTTCGCCGTCTCGACCTACTTCACGGTCTCGCTGCTGTTCTGGTACGTCGGATTGATCCCGGATCTGGCGACGCTCCGCGACAAGGCGAAGCACCGCGGCTTGAGGATCGCCTACGGCATGCTCTCGCTCGGCTGGCGCGGATCCGCGCGCCACTGGCAACGCTACGAGCATATCTACCTGCTCCTCGCAGGACTCTCGACGCCGCTGGTCCTCTCGGTCCACACCGTCGTGAGCTTCGACTTCGCGATCGGCATCGTTCCCGGATGGCACGCCACGATCTTCCCGCCGTACTTCGTTGCCGGCGCGATCTACGCGGGGTTCGCAATGGTGTTGACGCTCGCGATCCCGCTCAGGAAGATTTACGGCCTCGAAGACTTCATCACGATGCGGCACCTCGAGAACATGGCCAAGGTGACGCTGCTCACGGGTCTCATCGTCGCCTACGGCTACATGTCCGAGGCCTTCTTCGGCTTCTACAGCGCGAACAAGTACGAAGGCTTCATGATCTGGAACCGCATGACCGGCCCGTACTGGCCGTACTACTGGACACTCGTGTTCTGCAACATCCTGACGCCCCAGTGGCTGTGGATCAAACGCGTCCGCACGAGCCCGCTCCCGCTGTTCATGGTGGCGATGGTCGTGAACTGCGGCATGTGGCTCGAACGCTTCGTCATTGTCATCACCAGCCTGCACCGCGATTTCCTGCCCTCCTCATGGGGGATGTATTACCCGACGATGTGGGACTGGATGACGTTCGTCGGGACGCTCGGCCTGTTCATCACGCTGTTCTTCCTGTTCATCCGCGCGCTGCCGATGATCTCGATCTTCGAAATGCGATCGATGGCTCCGGAAGCCAGGATGCCGGGAGGCAAGGGGCACTGATGAGCACTGCTCCCATCTATGGCCTGATGGCCGAGTTCGATACGCCGGCCGCGCTCGTGGCTGCCGCGAAGCGGGTCTATGCAGCGGGATACCGCAAGATCGACACGTTCTCGCCGTTTCCGGTCGAAGAAGCGTGGGAGGCGATCGGCCATCGCGATCGGCGGATGTCGTTCATTGTACTGATGGGCGGTCTCGTCGGCGGCCTCGGGGGGTACGGCCTGGAATACTGGGTCCACACGATGGCCTACCCGATCAACGTCGCGGGCAAGCCGCTCAACAGCTGGCCGCAATTCATTCCGGTGACCTTCGAGATGACGATCCTGATCGCGGCGCTCTCGGCCGTGATCGGCATGATCGTCCTCAACGGCCTGCCGATGCCGTATCACCCGGTCTTCAACGTGCCACGCTTCGAGCACGCGAGCCGCGACAAGTTCTTCCTGCTGATCGAGTCGAACGATCCGAAGTTCGATCGTCAGCGGACGCTGGAGTTCCTGAAGGGACTCGATGCGAGTGAAATCAATGAAGTCGCGCCGTAGCTTCTGCCTCCTGTCTGCTGCCTTCTGTCTCCTTGCAGCCGCAGGCTGCAGACAGGACATGCACAACCAGCCGAAATACATCCCGCTGCGCGACAGCGCGCTGTTCGCGAACGGATCGAGCGCGCGGCCGCTCGTCGAAGACACGGTGGCGCGCGGCACGCTGCAGGACGATGAGGCGTTCTTCACGGGAAAGACCGGCGGCGCGGACGTCAACACGCTGCCCTTCCCGCTGACGAAAGAGGTCCTGGACCGCGGCGAGCAGCGCTACAACATCTACTGCTCTCCCTGCCACGATATGACGGGCGCCGGCCAGGGCATGATCGTGCGCCGGGGCTATCGACAGCCTCCCTCGTTCCACATCGATCGCCTGCGCCAGGTGCCGATCGGCCATTACTTCGACGTCATCAGCAACGGCTTCGGCGCGATGCCGGATTATCGCGCGCAGGTTGCGCCACGCGATCGGTGGGCGATCGCCGCGTACGTCCGCGCGCTGCAACTCAGTCAGCACGCGGCGGCCGCGGAGATCCCTGCCGAAGACCGGCAGAAGCTCTCGCAGTCGCCCCCTGCGCCGTCCGAGGGCGCGGCAAAGCACGAATGAATACACACGCGCTCAGCGATACCGCGGACATCGCGCGGCTTCAGCAACGGGGCCTGATCATCGGTGCCGGCGGGCTTGTGGTCGGCGCGATTGGTGCGCTCCTGCAGCCGGATCAACTCCTGCCCTCGTGGCTGATCGGCTTCACGTTCTGCCTCGGGCTCTCGATGGGTTGTCTGACGCTGCTGATGATGCAGCACATGTCGGGCGGCCAGTGGGGACTCGTGGGCCGGCGCGTCTTCGAGGCGGGTAGCCGGCTGCTCCCGTACTGCGTGGTGCTCTTCCTGCCGATCGCGCTCTTCCTTCCGAAGCTGTATCTCTGGGCGCGCCCGGAAGCGGTGCGCGCGGACGAGATCCTGCAGCACAAGGAACCGTACCTGAACGTCTGGTTTTTCCTGATCCGCGCGGTCGTCTACTTCGTGATCTGGCTGTTCTGCGCGATGAATCTGAACCGCTGGTCGGCGGCGCAGGATCGCGGCGAGGTCGGCGTCACCGAAGCGGATACGCGGCGCTTCCGCGTGATCAGCGCGCCTGGCCTCCTGGCGTACGTCATCACGATGAGCCTTGCGGCCGTCGACTGGCTGATGTCGCTCGACCCCCACTGGTATTCGACGATCTTCGGCTTCATCATCGTCGCGGGCCAGGCGCTGTGCGCGTTGTCGTTCGCCGTAGCGGTGCTGGCGATCCTCGCAGAGAGCACGCCGATGTCGGCCGTGCTGCGCGCCGGGCATTTTCACGACCTGGGCAAGTTGATGCTCGCGTTCGTGATGCTCTGGGCCTATTTCTCGTTCTCGCAGTTCCTGATCATCTGGGCTGGAAATCTGCCGGAAGAGATTCCGTTCTATCTCGTCCGGCTGCGTAACGGCTGGCAGTACGTCAGCCTGCTGATCGTCGTCGGACATTTCTTCCTGCCCTTCTTCCTGCTGCTCTCGCGTGACCTGAAGCGACGTCCGCGCCTGCTCGCGCGCGTTGCGTGGTTCATCGTGGCAGTACGGCTGGTGGATCTGATCTGGCTGATCGCACCGGAGTTCAGCCACGAGGGCTCGTTTCCAATCAGTCTCGCGAACGTGGCGATCCCGGTGGGACTCGCGGGCGTCTGGCTGTTTCTCTTCGCGGGTCAGCTTCGACGTCACGCGCTGGTACCGGTCAACGATCCGTACTTCAAGGAGATGCTCGCTCATGGGCAGCACGCCGGGCACTGACGCGCACGCGCACCCGCACGGCAGCCTCGAGAACGTAGAGGTCGCGCACGAGCACAGCGACATCAGCATCCGCGGCATTATCTGGTTCCTCGCGATGCTCGTCGTGATCGTCCTTGTCACCGACGTCGCGATGTGGGGATTGTTCAAGGGATTCGACAAGCTCGAGCAACGCGACGATCCCTTCGTGACGCCGCTCGCGGCGCCGGCGGGGCAGCTGCCGGCAGAGCCGCGGTTGCAGACCACGCCGTGGCAGGACCTCACGCAGCTCCGCGCGGACGAACAGAAGCACCTCGATGGCTACGGCTGGGTGGATCAGCGCGGTGGCATCGGGCACGTGCCGATCGAACGAGCGAAGGAGCTGTTGCTGCAGCGCGGTCTCCCGTCGCGCGCCAATGCTTCGCCTGACGCGACCGAAGGGACGCACGTCGCCGCCAGCGGAGAGGCCGCGGGCGGACGGAACATTCGCGCAACGGCACCGAAGCCGGCGGGCGGCGGAGAGAAATGACGAAAGGCTTGACGACGCCGCGTCTAAAGACCCGGCCTGCCGTGCAGTGCGCTGGAGGGCGGACCTTCAGGTCCGCCGGAAACCTCACGGCGGTGCTTCTTGCAATCGTGTTGTTCGCGCCAGCGACGGCGCTCGCACAGGGCATGGGCATGCCTGCGCCGCCCGAGATCAATCCCGCGAGCAAGAAGCCCGCAATCCTCGACAAGGTTGGAATCGACCAGAAGATCGGCCAGCAGCTTCCGCTCGACGTGGTGTTCAAGGACGAAACGGGCCGCGACGTGAAGCTCGGGGAATATTTCGCCAGGCGCCCGGTGGTGATGGCGCTCGCCTACTACGAATGCCCGATGCTCTGCACGCAGGTCATCAACGGCATGACCGGCGCGCTGAAGACGCTCTCGTTCGATGCGGGCAGGGATTTCGACGTGGTCGTCATCAGCATCAACCCGCACGAGAGACCGCCGCTCGCTGCCGAGAAGAAGGCGACTTATCTCGATCAGTACGCCCGCCCGCAGACAGCGGTGGGCTGGCATTTCCTGACCGGCAGCGAACCGTCGATCAAAGCGGTGGCCGGCGCGCTCGGCTTCCGCTACGCGTACGACGACCAGATCGGGCAGTACGCGCACGGTGCGGCGATCTACGTTGCGACGGCGAAGGGGATCGTGGCGCGATATTTCCTCGGCGTGGAATTCCCGCCGACGCACCTGCGCTATGCGCTCGTCGAGGCGTCGAACAACAAGCTGGGAACGATCGCGGACCAGGTGCTCCTGTTCTGCTACCACTACGATCCAGCGACGGGGAAATACGGCGTCGCGATTCTGCGGGCCGTGCGCATTGGCGGCGTGCTGACAGTCGCGGCGCTCCTGACATTCCTGTGCGTCAGCCTCCGCCGTGAGCGCCAACGCGCCCGGACCGACAGCGACCGGAGCTTCGAGTCCGGGATCGCGAACCGTATCTGAACGATGTTCACGAATTTTCCGTTCTTTCCGCAGCAGGCGTCCGAGCAGGCCGCGCAGGTCGACGCCGTCTATTTCTTCCTGGTCGCCGTCTCCGCGTTCTTCGCGGCGCTCATCGCGATCTTTCTCGCCGTCTTCGCGGCGAAGTTCCACCGCACACACCACGATCAGGTCGGCGACGCCATCCACGGCTCGATCGCGCTCGAGCTCCTCTGGACGATCATCCCTCTTGGGATCACGATGATCATGTTCGTCTGGGGCGCGCAGCTCTTCTTCCATCTCACCCGCGCACCCAAGGGTGCGATGGAAATCTACGTCGTCGGCAAGCAATGGATGTGGAAGGCGCAGCACATGGACGGCGCGAGAGAGATCAACGAGCTGCATGTGCCGGTCGGACGTCCCGTGAAGCTGATCATGGGATCGGAGGATGTGATCCACAGTTTCTTCATCCCCGACTTCCGCGTGAAGGCAGACGTCATCCCGGGACGCTACAACACGATGTGGTTCACGGCGTCCAAGCCCGGGCGCTATCACATCTTCTGCACCCAATACTGCGGCACCAAGCACTCCGCGATGATTGGCTGGGTCACCGCGATGGGGGCCGCTGACTACGAGACATGGCTTGGCGGCGGAGCGCGGACCGGAACGATGGCGGATGCGGGCGCGCAACTATTCCAGAGCTTGACGTGCAATACGTGTCATCTCGAGACCGGGCAGGGGCGCGGCCCGGTGTTGAAAGGTGCCTACGGAAAGCCCGTGGAGCTCGAAGGCGGCGGAACCGTCGTGATGGACGATGCGTACCTCCGCGAGTCGATCCTGATGCCCACGGCGAAGGTGGTGCGCGGCTTCCAGCCGATCATGCCGCCGTTTCAGGGGCTCGTCACCGAAGAGCAGCTCCTGCAACTGATCGCCTACGTGAAGTCGCTCGGCGCGCAGGGGCCCACGCCTCCGGGTCAGCCCGCGACGCAGACACCCGCAGGGCAGCCGAGTGCTCCACCCGCCACGCCGACGCCGAAGCAACCTGGATCCGGGAACTGACATGGAAATAACGACCGTCGGTCTCAATTACCTGAACAATGGCTACGGCCTGAAGTCGTGGCTGTTGACGAAGGATCACAAGCGCATCGCGATCCTTTATCTGTTGTCGATTACCGGTTTCTTCTTTCTCGGCGGCTTCTTCGCGTTGCTGATCCGGCTGGAGCTGCTGACGCCCGCGGCCGACATGGTCCAGCCCGACACCTACAACAAGCTCTTCACGATGCACGGCATCGTGATGGTGTTCTTCTTCCTGATTCCGTCGATCCCTGCGACCCTCGGGAACTTCCTGCTCCCGATCATGGTCGGCGCGAAGGACCTCGCGTTCCCGCGCATCAATCTGCTCAGTTGGTACATCTATGTGCTCGGCGGAGCGTTCACCGTCGTTGCCGCGGCGACCGGGGGCGTGGACACCGGGTGGACGTTCTACGCGCCGTATAGCACGTCGGCGTCGAACTCGCACGTCATCACCGCGGGCCTCGGCATCTTCATCACGGGGTTTTCGTCGATCCTCACGGGGCTGAACTTCATCGTCACGACCCACCGCATGCGCGCGCCGGGGCTCACCTGGTTCCGTCTGCCGTTGTTCGTGTGGTCCATGTACGCGACGAGCCTGATCATGATCCTCGGCACGCCCGTGATCGCGATCACCGTGCTGCTCGTCGCGGTCGAGCGCGGTCTGCACCTCGGCATCTTCGACCCGGCGCTCGGCGGCGACCCGATCCTGTTCCAGCACCTGTTCTGGTTCTACTCGCATCCGGCGGTCTACATCATGATCCTGCCGGCGATGGGAGTCATCAGCGAGATCGTCCAGGCGTTCACGCGCAAGAACATCTTCGGCTACGCGTTCGTCGCCTTCTCGAGTCTGGCGATCGCGATCGTGGGCTTCCTCGTGTGGGGTCATCACCTGTTCGTGGCGGGCCAGTCGACGTATGCGGGGCTGATCTTCTCGATCCTGTCGTTCTTCGTCGCGATTCCGTCGGCGGTCAAGGTGTTCAACTGGACCGCGACGATCTACAAGGGTGCGGTGTCGTGGGACTCGCCGATGCTCTATGCGTTCGGCTTCATCGGGCTGTTCACGATCGGCGGCCTTACGGGTCTCTTCCTGGCGACGATGGGCCTCGACATCCACGTGCACGATACGTATTTCATCATCGCGCACTTCCACTACGTGATGGTGGGCGGCGCGATCATGGGCTACCTCGGAGGCCTGCACTACTGGTGGCCGAAGATCACGGGGCGCATGTATCCGGAAGGCTGGGCGAAGTTCGCAGCATTGACGGTGTTCATCGGCTTCAACCTGACGTTCTTCCCGCAGTTCATTGTCGGCTACCTGGGGATGCCGCGGAGGTACGCGATGTATGCGCCGGAGTTCCAGGTCTACAACGTGCTCTCGACGGCGGGCGCGACCGTGCTCGGCGCCGGCTACGTGATTCCGATGATCTATTTCATCTGGTCGCTGAAGAACGCGCCGCTCGCAGGCAACGATCCGTGGGGCGCGCGCGGCCTCGAATGGGAGATCCCCTCGCCGCCGCCGACCGAGAACTTCGTCGTGTCTCCGATCGTGACCGAGGGGACGCACCAGTACGCTCCGAGCCGGGAGGTCGGCATTGGCCACTGAGGGCAACATTCACGCGCGCCCGATCGCGATTCAGCCGGCCCCGGCCGGCCCGTACGTCCACGAGGCGCACCATCCATGGCTGCAGCACCACTTCGACAGCATGACGCAGCAGGCCGAGGCGTCGACGCTCGGCATGTGGGTGTTCCTGGTCACCGAGATCATGTTCTTCGGGGGCCTGTTCATGGCGTATCTCGTGTACCGCCACGCGTCCCCTTCCGGCTTCCAGGAAGCGAGCCATCACCTGAATATCTACTGGGGCACGGCGAACACCGCGATCCTGATCATCAGCTCGCTCACGATGGCGCTGGCGGTGCGCTCGGCGCAAACGAGCCAGCCACGGGGCACACAGGTCCTCTTCCTGTTTCTGACGATCGTGCTCGGCCTCGCGTTCCTCGGCATCAAGGCGATCGAGTACACCGACAAGTTCAAAGATCGCATCGTGCCCGGCCCGAACTTCCACTGGGAGGGAACGCACGCGAAGGCGGCCGAGCAGTTCTACTCGCTCTACTTCGCAATGACGGGGCTGCACGCGCTGCACATGATTATCGGCGTCGGCATCATGAGCGTCATCCTGGTCATGGCGTGGTGGCGCATCTTTGACGAGGAGTACTACACGCCGGTTGAAGTCGCCGGTCTCTACTGGCACTTCGTCGATATCGTCTGGATTTTCCTGTTTCCGCTGCTTTATCTGATCGGGCGGCATTATCACGCCGGGTAGGACCCAGAGAGACATGTCTGGACACGTCGCACCGAAAACCATGTATTACGCCGTCTTCCTGGCACTCCTCGCGGGCACAGGGCTGACGGTCGCGGCCGCCTTCTTCGATATGGGCGCGATGAACAACGTCGTGATGCTGGCGATTGCCTCGATCAAGGCGCTGCTCGTCATCCTGTTCTTCATGCACGTCCGCTGGAGCACGCGGCTGACATGGGTCGTAGTGGCGTCGGGATTCTTCTGGCTGCTGATTATGTTCGGCCTGACGATGACGGATTACTTCAGCCGCGGCTGGGTGGAGGGCACCTGGCGCTGATGCTGGCCAATACTGAATGCCAAAATAACAAATGCCAAGACGGTTAGTCAGAACGGCGCCCGGCGCCGTTTTTTTTGGCATTCGGCATCAGGCATTCGGCGTCGGCGGCCGCGGCGCACCACTCGCCGCCCGTTACCCGCCGTTTACCGGCGGCGGCGGACCCTGACGCCGCGTACGCCCGTATTGTCTATACTGATGTTGCTTCTGCATGGCTAATCTGAATACCGATCTCGCGTCCCTGCGCATTCCGCAGGAAGACCGCGCCGGCGGGCGCGGGAAGCCGGTGCTGCTGGTACTGATCCTGATCGTCGTCGCCTTGGTGGCGGGGGGCGGTTGGTTCTGGTCCACGAAGCTCCAGGCGACACCGGTGAAGATCGTCACCGTGACCGCGAAGTCGAGGGGTTCATCCGCGTCCGGCGCAGTATTGAATGCCTCGGGCTACGTGACGGCGCGGCGGCGCGCCACTGTGTCGTCGAAGGTCACGGGCAAGGTCATCGACGTGCTCGTTGAGGAAGGACACGCCGTCAAGCAGGGTCAGGTGCTCGCGCACCTGGACGATACGCAGATGCGCGCGTCGCTGGCGTTTGCCGAGGCGCAGCTCGCCGCGGCGCGTACGAGCGCCGCCGAGGATCAGGCGCGCTTACAGCAGGCGGAGCTCACGCTCCATCGCCGCGAGCAGTTGCTCAAGGAGAACGTTGTCGGCAAGGCCGAGCTCGACGAAGCGCAATCGAATGTCGATGCGCTCAGGGCGCGAATCGCGTACGCGCAGCAGCAGGTCGCGGTCGCCGAGAGCCAGGTGAACCTGCAGAAGACCAACCTCGCGGACATGGTCGTGCGCGCGCCGTTCAACGGCGTGGCGATTTCGAAAGACGCACAGCCGGGCGAGATGATCTCGCCGGTGTCCGCGGGCGGCGGCTTCACGCGAACCGGCATCTGCACGATCGTCGACATGTCGTCGCTCGAGATCGAGGTCGACGTCAACGAGAGCTACATCAATCGCGTGCGCGACGGCCAGCGCGTCGAAGCGGTGCTCGACGCCTATCCCGACTGGCGCATCCCGTCACACGTCATCACGACGATTCCGTCCGCGGACCGTCAGAAGGCGACGATGAAGGTGCGCATCGGGTTCGACGCGCTCGATCCGCGCATCCTGCCTGATATGGGCGTGAAGGTGTCGTTCCTCGAGAACGCGCGGCCGGAGGCCGGGGGGGCGCCAGCGGCGCCGCGTGCCGCACTGCCGAAAGACGCGGTGCGCACGGTCGACGGGCGCACGGTGGTGTTCGTGCTGAATGGCGACGCGCGCGTCGAACGCCGCGCGATCGCGGTCGGTCCCGATAATGGCGACCAGGTGGAAGTGATTTCGGGTGTCTCAGCCGGCGAGCGCGTAGTCGTGTCCGGACCGCCGACGCTCAAGGACGGCGACAAGGTCAAAGTCCAGTAAGAAGCGTCGCGAACGAGCGCAGCGAGTGAGCCACGCGATGCACCTTCGCTGCTTCGCAGCTACGGCGCACAAGGCGGGAGCGGGACCAAGGGATCCCGCGAGCGAGCGTGTAGGGGGCCCGGCGGGGCGAAGCCCCCGAACAAGAAGGATGGCGACAAGGTGAACGTCCAGTAACAGCCCGCTGCGAACGAGCGCAGCGAGTGAGCCACGCGATGCACCTTCGCTGCTTCGCAGCTACGGCGCACAAGGCGGGAGCGGCACCAAGGGATCCCGCGAGCGAGCGTGTAGGGGAGTTCGAGGGGCGAAGCCCCTCGATTAGGAATGGAGCGGCCCGTGCCCGGCCGCGTAATGGCGCGAGCCAGCCGGGGTGCAGGGGTCCCCGGCGATTCAAAAAAGGTGCAAATGATGTCGAACTCCCTCGTGACGGTCAGCGATCTGCACAAGGTATTTCACCGGGGCGGCGAGCGTATCGACGTTCTCCAGGGCGTCAACCTCGATATTCCGCAGGGCGACTTTCTCGCGTTGATGGGACCGTCAGGGTCCGGCAAGACGACGCTGCTCAACCTGCTCGGCGGTCTCGATACGCCGACCCAGGGCTCGATCACGATCGCCGGCGATCGCCTGGACAAGATGTCGGGCGGCAAGCTGTCGGCGTGGCGCGCGCGTCATATTGGATTCGTGTTCCAGCTGTACAACCTGCTGCCCGTGCTCACGGCGGCGCGCAATGTGGAACTGCCTCTGCTGCTGACGAAGCTGTCGAAGTCGGATCGCCGGAAGCGCGTGGAGGTCGCGCTCAACGTCGTGGGACTGGCCGAGCGCGTGCATCACTTCCCGCGCCAGCTCTCCGGCGGCCAGGAGCAGCGCGTCGGCATCGCGCGCGCGATCGTCACCGATCCGACACTGCTCCTCTGCGACGAGCCGACGGGTGATCTCGATCGCAGATCGGGCGACGAGATTCTGGATCTGCTTCAGGCGCTGAATCAGCAGCACGGCAAGACGATCGTCATGGTCACGCACGATCCGCACGCCGCGGTACGCGCGAAGCGGACGCTGCATCTCGAAAAGGGTTCCCTGGTCACGCAACAGGAGGCGATGGCATGAAGTTCCTGCCGATCGTCTGGCGCAATCTGATGCGCCGGAAATTCCGCACGTTTTTCACGGTTGGAGCGATTTTCTTCGCATTCCTGCTGTTCGGCGTCCTGATGGCGATCCGCGCGGCGTTCAGCATGGGCGTGGACATGGCCGGACAGGGACGGCTGATGGTGATCGACAAGGTCTCGATCATCAATCCGCTGCCGGCCTCCTACGAGGGACGCATCAGGCAGATCGAGGGCGTGACCGACACCACGCACGCCAACTGGTTCGGCGGATATTACCAGGACGTCAGAAACCAGTTCGCGACGTTCGCGACCGACCCCGAGAGCTGGCTGCGGATTTACTCGAAGGAGTTCGAGCTTCCGGAGGATCAGAAGAAGGCCTTCTTCGCCGACCGGACCGGCGCCATTGTCGGACTCGACACGGCGAAGAAGTACGGGTTCAAGGTCGGACAGCGCGTGCCGATCCAGGGGACGATCTACCGCCGCCCGGACGGGGGGCCGTGGGAGTTCACGATCGACGGCATCTACGACTCGAAGATCAAGGGCGCCGATAAGACGAACCTGATCTTCAACTACCAGTTCCTGAGGGAAACCATCCCCGAGCGGAGCGGATTCAGAGACCGCTACAACTGGTACGTGTTCACGATCGACAACCCCGACCGGGCCCCGGAGATTGCCGCCAAGATCGACGCGATGTTCGCCAACTCGCCGTCCGAGACGAAGACGAACACCGAGAAGGCCTTCGTCTCGGATTGGGCGAAGCAGGTCGGCGACATCGGCAAGATCATGATGTGGATCGTCGCGATGGCGATGTTCACGATCCTGCTGGTGTCCGGTAACACGATGGCGCAGGCGATCCGGGAGCGCACGAACGAGCTCGCCGTCCTGAAGACGCTCGGGTTCGGCGACGCGCGCATTCTCAGCATGGTGCTGCTCGAGTCGTTCGTCATCGCGCTCGTCGGCGGAGGGCTGGGGCTCGCGCTGTCGTACACGTTCATCACGCTGACGGGCGATCCGACCCACGGGTTGCTTCCGGCGTTCTACTTTCCGACGCCGTCGCTGATTGCCGGTGTCGTGCTGGTGGCGGCGCTCGGGATCGCCTCCGGCTTCCTGCCCGCGTGGCAGGCGAGCCGCCTGCGGATCGTCGACGCGTTGCGGAGGAACTGATGCTGTCGCAGATTATCGCGGTTACCGGCGTGAACATCCGATCTATCCCGGCGCGCCTCGGCTCGTCCACTGTCGCGGTGGTCGGCATCGCCGGTGTGGTGCTCGTCTTCGTGGCCGTCCTGTCGATCGCGGAAGGTGTCAACGCGACGATGAAAGCCTCCGGCGATCCGAACCTCGTGTTGATCATGCGCGCGGGCAGCGACACGGAAATGACGAGCGGCCTCGGCGGGGATGCTGTGCGCGTAATCCAGGATGCGCCGGGCATCGCGCGCGACTCGTCCGGCTCCCTCACCTCCCCTGAATTGTTCGTCGTCGTCGATCACCCGCTCAAGCGCTCCGGCAGTCCCGCGAATGTGCCGCTCCGCGGCGTCACGCCGGAGGCGTTCAAGGTCCATGACCACTTGAAGATCGTCGACGGGCGCAACATCGAGTTCGGCAAGAAGGAGATCGTCGCCGGTCGCGCCGCCGCGCGGCAGTTCGTCGGCCTGAACGTCGGTACGGAGCTCAAATGGGGCGAGAACACCTGGACGCTGGTCGGGATCTTCGAGGACGGCGGATCGGTGTCCGAATCGGAATTGTGGTGCGACGTCAAAGTGCTCCAACCCGCGTATCGACGGGGGAACAGCTATCAGTCCGTCTATGCGCGCCTCGCGTCGCCCGACTCGTTCCAGCAGTTGAAGGACGCGTTGACATCGAATCCGCAGCTCACCGTATCGGCGATGCGCGCGCCCGATTACTATGGCAGCCAGACACAGACCCTGCAGATGATCATCCGCACGATCGGGATGGTTATCGGCGTGCTGATGGGCGTGGGGGCCGTGTTCGGCGCGGTCATCACGATGTACACGGCCGTCGCAAGCCGCACGCGCGAAATCGCGACGTTACGCGCGCTCGGGTTTGGCAGCATTCCGGTCGTCTTGTCCGTGCTGGTCGAGGCCGTGCTGCTCAGCGTCGTCGGCGGCCTCTTCGGCGGCGTGATCGCCTGGGCCGCGTTCGACGGGTATGAAACGGCGACCATGAACTTCCAGTCGTTCAGCCAGATCGCCTTCGCGTTCGCCGTCACGCCGGCGCTTCTCGCGCAGGCCCTCGGATATTCGATCATCATGGGACTGCTCGGCGGATTCTTTCCCGCCTGGCGCGCGGCGCGGCTTCCCGTCGTCACCGCCTTACGTGAGCTGTAGGCCGGGTCTTTAGACCCGGCGGCTACTGGCGGCTCTAAAGAGCCGCCCTACGGCCGAGAGGTTCAACGCGCCGTCTCGAGCCAGCGTGCAAGCTTGGGAGCTTGCGCGCTGGCGATCGACGCACACAGTTCGACCTCCTCGAGGGTCTGCTGCAAGGTGCGCTGCGCGTCGGGTACCGGGTGACTCGCAAAGAACTGCCGGATCTCCACGGCCTTGTCGCCGCTGCAGAAGGCGCCCAGCGCGCCCACGATGCCCGTATTCCCGAGGAACGGCCCAATCTTCTTCTGCAGCTCGTTCCAGCGCTCACGCAACAGGATCCACGCGAGATCGCGGCGATCCGGATTGGCTAGAAGCGCACCGATGAAGCCCGCGGCATCCTGAGTCCGCACTTCGGCCGAGAGGATCAGATCCATCGTGCGCCGGACCTGCGCCGGATCGGAAAATCGCGCGAGCGCATACAGGTAACGGTAGTGTTCATCGGGCTCGGACGCGGCGCGAGCCCTCGCCAGATACCTCTCGTAGAGAGCGGCGTCGCCGTCGATTGCGGCGAGGGTCACGACCGGGCCGCGAAGCGTCGGATCGAGCGACGTCGGATTCTCGAGCAATTGCTGCGCAAGCGTGCGAGCCTTCGCCAGGACCTCCGGGTCGCGGCCGGCTTCGCCGAGCGTTTCGATCACTTCCGCGCGCAGCGCCTTGCGATCTGGAGACTCTGACGCCGCGGCCGTCCAACCCGCCTCAATCAATGCCGGCGCAAGCAGATGCTGTACCCACTCGCGGAATTTCGGACGCGAGGCGTTCGTCGTCAGGCGATCGCCGATCCAGTGCAGCCTGCCCGTGAGCGATCGCATGACAACGTCGTTGCGTTCGTCGGCCAGGGCGGACGCAAGGTCGAGGTATGTCATGACATCGTGTTTTCCCGCGCGCACGAGCGCCCACTCGTCCGACAGCACGGTGACGCGTTCGGCGGGTGAGATTCGAGAAATGTCCGCAGCTAACCGCGAGATCGCCTCCGCCGGATAGTTGACGCGGTAGTAACCCATGCCACTCGCGTTCCCTACCACCCAGGCGGGACAGCTGGCGAGCGGCATCGTTCCCATGTTCTCCGCGAGAACGTCGCAGCGGGACGATCCATCCGGCAGCCGGAGGCACACAGGAATCTTCCAGGTCTGA
>Ga0209686_1000223_pt1 | contig 29454 bp, 26 predicted proteins | sample GraSoiAngelo_126_FD_185883 | JGI IMG/M metagenome (GOLD analysis project Ga0209686, IMG submission 185883) | Grasslands soil microbial communities from the Angelo Coastal Reserve, California, USA - 14_0927_09_20cm (SPAdes) (version 2) | ecosystem: Environmental > Terrestrial > Soil > Grasslands ...
TCATGGACGCGAACCTCCAGGACCTGGACAGTATCGTCGTGTGCCGCAAGCTGCGGCAGGCCAGGGCCGTGTCGTGGCATACCCCCGTGATCATGATCACCTCGACGCCGGCGACCAAGCAGCAGCGCCTGGCCGCTCTCGAGGCGGGAGCGTGGGACTATCTGAGCCTCGGAGTCAACGCCGAGGAGCTGATGCTGAAGGTCGACGCGTTCACTCGCGTCAAGCTCGAGACCGACCACGTGCTGGAGGAGGACACAGAGCCGGCGGGGGGCTTGTACACCAGGCGGGGGCTCGAGCGGCGCGCGCGCGAGCTGGTCTCGGACGCGTTTCGCCGGCACGCCCCGCTCGCCTGCGTGGCGTTCTCGGTCGAGCCGGAATCGCACGACGCACCCTCGGGGGCGGCGGCGGCTTCACCGGTCGTCGTCGCCTTCGCGGCGCGGCTGCTCCAGGCCAGCGGCCGCGCCTCGGATGCCATCGGGCGTGCCGCCGCCGGCGAATTCCTGGTGCTCGCTCCCTCGACCGCTCCCGAGGGCGCCGCGCGGATGGCCCGTCGGCTCTCGGGGGTGATCGAGGGGGCGGGCCCGAGGCCCGCCGGTCTTCCGCCCTTGAGCGTGCGCGCCGGCTTCGAGGCGGTCGGGGATCTCCACGAGACTCCGCTCGACCCCGCCAGCTTGCTCGAGCACGCGAGCGCGGCCCTCGTCCAGGCCCGTTCTGCCGGCAACGGGTCGCGGATTCGACGCTACGAAGCCTAGGGGGTCGGTGCTACGGCGCCGCCAGCGGGACCTGCACGACGGTCTCGCCCCAGTGCAGGTTCAAGAGGGCCCGGTCCGCGTCCGCGGTCGGGAAGTAGAACGCCAGAGCTTCCATGAAGGCCCCCGCCTGGGGTTTTGCCGTGACGCGCAGCGCGTCCTGGGCGGGGCCGGGATAGGGAATGTGGAAGACGTCCGCCGCCTTGCTGAAGATCAGCGTCCACTCGCCGGGGCCGGGGATGGCCCAGAGGCTGTACTTGCCGGCGGCGAGGCGCTGTCCTGCGACCAGCACATCCTTGGTGATGGCGATCGTCGTGGCCTCGTCGGCGCCAGGACACCACACCTTGCCCCATGGGACCAGCTCACCGAACAGACTGCGGCCCCGCGCGCCCGGCCGGTTGTAGACGATAGTCACCTCGGTCGCGCCGATGGCCTGCGTCACCGTGGCATGCTGACTCCTGCGCGCCTGCGCGGGCGACGCCGCCCACGGAATCGCCAGCAACAGCGCGAGCCGTCGGGTCATTGGCGGACTAGCTCGATCAACGCCGCGACGGCGGCGTCGAGCTCGTCTTCCGTATTGTAGTAGTGGGGCGAGAAGCGCAGCACCGTGGCGGCACGCTTGTCGTCCATGTCGAGCACGCCCGACATGCGGTCGGCCGAGCTGGTGTTGATGCCGCGCTCGCGGAGGCGGAGTTCGAGCTCGGCGGCATCGCGGCCCCGGACGTCGAGCGTGACGATGGCGCACCGCTCCCGGCCGCGGTCGAGTACCCGCCCTTCGGGCACGCGGTCGAGCCGCTCGCGCAGCAGCGCGGCGAGCCGCCAGGCTCGCTCGTGGCCGGGCTCACCCGCCGCGAGCGCATAGCGGGCGGCGGCGCCGAGCCCCACGACGAGGGCGTAGGCGAACTCCCAGTTCTCGAAGCGCCGCGCACCGTCCGCCAGGCGGAACGTGTCGGGGTCGGTCCAGTCGGCGCCGCGCATGTCGAGAAACAGCGGGAACGCCCCACGGTCGAGCAGGCGGTCGGACACGTACAGGAATCCGATGCCGCGCGGGCCCCGCAGGAACTTGCGCCCCGTGGCGGCGAGGAAGTCGCACCGGAGCACGCTCACGTCGATCGCCATCTGCCCCACCGTCTGACAGGCGTCGACCAGGTACGGCACATCCAGCTCGGCGCAGACCTCCCCGACGGCGCGCGCGTCCTGTACCAGCCCCGAATTGGTCGGCACCCACGACAGCGCAACCAGCCGCGTGCGGGCGTGGCGCGCCAGGCGGCGGACGCTCTCCGGGTCGACGCCGCCGTCTGGGAGATCGTCGGCGCGCACGGTCTCGACCCCGGCACGCTGCGCCAGAGACAGGTACATCAGCTGGTTCGATGGGTAGTCGGTGCGCGTCGTGACAATCCGGTCGCCGGGGCGAAAATCGAACGCGGAGAGGGCCTGGGAGAACGCGACGGTGGCGTTCTCGACGAGCGCGATGTTCCTGGGCGCGGCTCCGACGAGCTGCGCCACCAGCGCGTACGTCTCGCGCACGCGGGGCTCCGCCTCGTCGGCCGCTTCATAGCCACCGATCGCCGCCTCGCGCGCGAGGTGCTCCGTGAGCGCCTCGAGCACGGGGCGGGGCATGAGCCCGGCACCCGCGTTGTTGAGGTGGATCCGGTCCCGACATCCGGGCGTGTCGCGGCGCCAGCGGTCGAGCTCGACGGGGGCGGGGGACAGAGTGCGCGTGGGCATGCTGGCGAAAGGTCGCGGGATCACCGGCTGGGCTCAAGGCGCTCCCGGGTACCCCGGGCTCGCGCCCGGGGTCAGCCGAACAAGTGCCTCACGACGAACCACACATTCGCCGGTCGCTCCGCGAGCCGACGCATGTACCAGGGAAACCATGCGCTCCCGTAGCTGATCAGCACGCGCACCGGCACGCCTTGCTGCGCGAGGGTGCGCTGCGCGGCGGCGCGGATGCCGTACAGCATGTGTACCTCGTAGCCACCCGCCCCGTCACCGCCCGTGAGGCCGAGCGCCAGTGCCCGGTCGCGCAGCCGGGCGACCAGGTCCAGGTCGTGTGTCCCGAACACGGCGCGCGCCCCGCCGCGCGCCGCGAGCTCGAGCAAGCGTCCGCCGAGCACGGTGTAGGCGGTATCCACGTCCCGCTTTCTCGGAAATGCCGCCGCCGGCGACTCGTTGTAGGCTCCTTTGACGAGCCGGATCGCAGGGGCGAGAGGCAGCAACGCCTCCAGGTCGGCGGGCGTGCGACGCAGGTACGCCTGCAGACACACGCCCACTCCCGCATGGGCGGCGCGCACGGCCTGATAGAGCTCGAGCGTCGCATCGACGTAACGCGACTCCTCCATGTCGATCCACAAGAACGACCGGGCATCCGCCGCCCGCGCGGCGAGCGCGAGCAGGTGTTGGAGGCACGCCTTGGGATTCAGCTCGAGGCCGAGGTGGGTGAGCTTGACGGAGATCTCCGCCGGCAGCTCACGTCGCCGGATCTCGTCGAACACGCGCAGGTACTGGTCGCGCACGCCGGCGGCTTCGTCGCGGCTCGTGACCTGCTCCCCCAGATGCGTGAGCACGCTGCCGAGCCCGGCCCGCGCGAGGCCGGCCGCGGCGTCGAGCGCGGCCGACAGGTCTTCCCCCGGCATGAAGCGCCGTACGGCGCGGCCGAAGAAGGCGCGTCGTCGGAGGGTGCGGGCGAGCCAGGCGCTGCGGGAGGCGCGGAGCAGCAGGCGGCGGGCGAGGGACATGTGGATGGAAGAAGGGTGGTCGTCGGGCATGGCGCCATGCCCGACGACCACCGGGAAACGGCGATCGGCCTCAGCCGGCCGGGGTCAGCCGGCCGGGGTCAGCCCGCCCGGGCCCAGCTCGGCGCTTCCAGCCGCCGGTCGCTGCCCGCGCGGCGCTCCGGCCCGTCCCACGCCGTGGCCCCGACAAGGGCGAGCCGGCGGCGGTCCACCGTGCGCCGGCGATCGGCCGTGGCCCGCGCCAGCACTTCACCGGTCACCACTTCCGGGGGCAGGGGCCGGAACGACGACCACTCGTCGCGGAACCAGTCGCGCGACGCGCGCACCGCGGCTTGCGCGGCTTCCTCCGTCTCGAGCAGCGCCATCCAGGTCAGCACGTCGTTCCCCTCGTCCAGTAGATGGGAGGAAACGAACCCCGGAATGCCGCGCAGGATGGGCAAGAACCCCTTCTCGGTGTACCGGGCTGCCTGTGCTACCGTGCCCAGCCGCACGCGATACCGCCTGATCACTCCATGCATGAGTCCCCCTCGCGTCAGTCGTACGTCCGCGTCTGGAACCTGTCGCAATTCCCGCGCCCTGCAGGTCGGCACCGGGTCAGGGCTCGGGGCGCCGGGCGCTTGCGGGGGAGAACAGGCTGTTGCAGATCGGCTACAACAAAATCGTAAGGAACGGCCTACAGGGGAAGGGTCGGGCCGGAGGTGCGATGTCCGCACCCCCGGTCGGCCCACGTCTGCGGTCAGCCTTCGACGATGATGAGGTATTTCGAGTTCGCCCAGAAGCGCGCTGTGTCGGCGATCTTCACGGCGTGCCCGCTGAGCTTGCCGTCGTGGTCAGGCGGCGTCTCCAGGGCCGACGTGTCCTGGCGCGACACGATGCGGTATTCCTTGTCCGACTCCGGCAACGGCAGCTCGGTCAGGTGGCGCCGGTCGGCCTGTGTGAACTCGCTGGGGTCCAGGTTCCGGGCCGGCACGAGCGTCTTGCCGCTCTTCCACAGGACGAACAGGAACCGGGCGCCGCCTTCCTCCTGAATGAGGCCCTTGCGCTCGAGCTCGTCCTTCGTGCCCACCACGTAATAGACCGTGTTGGAGATCGTGGACATGTTCTCCAGCGTGTCTTTCAGGGCCAGGTTCTCCGCGGTGAGCGTCTCCACCTGCTGGTTGAGCGCGTCGATCGTCTCCTTCTGATTGTCGATCACGCCCTGCAGGTTCTGCATGGTCGCCGCCAGGTCGTTACGCAAGCTGTCGGAGATCGTGGTGAGCCCCTTGATCCGCGACTCGCTCTCCTTGAGGCGCGGCTCGAGCTCCCGCACACGGGACGTGACGTAGCGGATTTTCTGGATGAGCGTGTCGCGCGAGGCCCGCAGCGGCGACTCGCCGGAGATCTTGAGGGCCCGCCCGGGAACGTTCACCTTGGAGATCTCCCGGCTCACCTCGCTCACGAGACGCGTGTTTTCCGCCACCTCCTGCATCAGGCGATCGCGCTCGCTCGACGCCTGCGACAGGCTGTCGATGCGCGCCTGCACCTCCGGTGACGGTCCTTGCTTGCAGCCTGCCGCGACGAGCAACGCGAGGGGAACCCACGCGCCGCGGGCCAGGAGACGGCTGGTGCGGATCATGTTTCAAACCTCCTCAACGTGACATGGCTCATTCGGTCTGATGCGGGAGTGCTACACCGGAAGGCTCGGGACGGTTCGCCGTGGCGTGGGCGCGTGTTCCATCAATTATTACCGGCCCCCATCTTGGGGCACAACGATGGACATCACCGAGGCTTGGGCCACGCGGGCGGTCGACCCCCCCGCCTACCTGCTCTCCCGCTGGCTGTTCCTCCGTTTGCTCGGCGCCGTCTACCTGATCGCCTTTGTGTCGCTGGCGGTGCAAGTCTCGGGCCTCGTCGGCGAACACGGAATCCTGCCCGCCGGACCGTTCCTCCAACGAGCGCACGCGCTGTACGGCAGCGCGGCCTACCGGCTCTTCCCCACGGTGTGCTGGCTCGGCGCGGGCGACGGTACGCTGCGGCTGCTCGCCTGGGGTGGCGCCGCCCTCGCGGTCCTGCTCATCGCCGGCGTCGCGCCGGCCCCGGTGCTGCTGCTCCTCTGGATCGCCTATCTCTCGCTCAGCGTCGCCGGCCAGACCTTCCTCTGGTTCCAGTGGGACGGGCTGCTGCTCGAGACCGGGTTGCTGGCCGTGTTGTACGCGCCGAGCCGGCCCTCGCCCTGGATGCGCTGGCTCCTGTGGTGGCTGTTGTTCCGCCTCATGGTTCTCTCTGGTATCACGAAGCTGGTGAGCGGGGATGTTGCGTGGCGCCATCTCACCGCGCTCGATTACCACTTCTGGACGCAGCCGCTTCCTACCTGGCCCGCATGGTACGCCCAGTGGACTCCCCCTTGGGTGCACCGAGCCATGACACTCGTGATCCTTGCCATCGAGCTCCTCGTTCCCTGGCTCATTTTGGTGCCCGAGCGGTGGCGCCGGGCGCGGTATGCCGCGTGCGCACTGCTCGTGTTGGGCCAGATGGCGATCGCCTTCACGGGAAACTACGGCTTTTTCAACCTGCTCGCGATCGTCCTGTGCGTCCCGCTGCTCGACGACGGCGTTCTGGTGCGCGTGCTGCCGCTGCGGCTTGCGGCCACGCAACCCGAGCCGCAGTGGCAGCAGTACGCGATTCGCGGCCTCGCATCGGTGCTCGCGCTGCTCTCGCTGCTCGCGTTCGCCCGCGAGATCGCGCAGACGCTCCCCAATACGCGCGGGGGGCTCGACAATCCACTGCTCCGTGCCGTCGAGCCGCTGCGCTCCGTGAACGGGTACGGGCTGTTCCGCGTGATGACCACGGAGCGCCCCGAGATCGTGATCGAAGGCAGTCGCGACGGCGTGCAGTGGAGCGAGTACGGCTTCCGCTGGAAGCCGGGCGAGGTGCGCCGGCGACCGGCGTTCGTGGCCCCGCACATGCCACGGCTCGACTGGCAGATGTGGTTCGCGGCCCTCAACCCGGAGGGCGCGCGGGACTGGCTGCTGTCCCTGCTGCGGCACATCCTGGCAGGCACGCCTCAAGTGCTCGCCCTGCTCGGCGACGACCCCTTTCCGGACACACCACCCCACTACGTTCGGCTCGTCTATTATCGCTACCGGTTCAGCACGCCGCGCGAGCGGGCCGCGAGCGGCGCGTGGTGGCAGCGGGAGCGCGTGGGAGATCTGACCAAGGCGCTCTCGCTGGCGGAGCTTGCGCCGCCCCGTTGACCCCGCCCCCACCCGGTTTATCTTCCCGCCTCTTAAGCAAGGGCGCTCTTGAAATGAAAGCCACCGACATTCGCCGCGGCCACGTCATCATGATCGAGGGACAGCCCTGCCGCGTGATGGACTTCACCCACCGCACCCCCGGCAACCTGCGGGCGTTCGTTCAGGTGCGGTTCCGCAACCTCGTCACGGGGAACACCTTCGACATGCGCCTCGCTGCCACCGATTTTGTGGACGAGGCTCCGCTCGAGACCAAGGAGTTCCAGGTCCTGTACCGCGACCAGGGCGGCGTGCACCTCATGGATACGACGAGCTACGAGCAGCACACGCTCGACGCCGAAGCCATCGGCGATCACGGCGACTGGCTGCAGCCCGAGATGCACATCCAGGTGGAATGGCTGAACGGTCGTCCCGTCGGCATCGAGCTCCCGTCGGTCGTGGAGCTCACCGTCGTGCAGACCTCTCCCGTCATGCGAGGGGCCACGAAGACGGCGAGCACCAAACCCGCCAGGCTGTCGAACGGGGTGACCATCCAGGTGCCCGAGTTCATCGCCGAGGGTGAGAAAGTGCGGGTGGACCCGCGCGAGGGCGCTTACCTGGAGCGCGCCAAATAGGCCCGCTTCCCTCACCCCCCCGTTCGGGTAGGGCACGGCGCGAAGGGCGCTGGTAGATTGCAGGCTCCGACCCCGGGGCATCGCTCCGGGGTTCGTTTGTCACCAGAGAGGGACGTCCATGCATCCGGCCGCACGGCTCGATACGCTCGGGACGGAACAGGCATACGTGGTGCTCGCCGCGGCGAGGCGGCTCGAGGCCGCCGGGCACAAGGTCGTGCACCTGGAGATCGGCGAGCCCGACATGCCGACGCCGCCGCATGTGGTGGAGGCGGGCGTGCGGGCGTTGCGCGACGGGCTCACGCGCTACGCGCTCGCCGCGGGCGTCCCGGAGCTGCGCCAGGCGATCGCCCACTCGCTCGCCGCGCGCGGTGTGCGCGCCGGGCCCGACAACGTCGTCGTCACCCCGGGCGCGAAGCCCATGCTGTTCTGCGCGGCACTGGCGCTGATCGAGCCGGGCGCCGAGGTGCTGACGCCCGACCCCGGCTTCCCCATCTACGAGTCGGTGGTCCGGTTCGCCGGCGGGCGGCCGGCGTACTACCCGCTCGACGAGACGCGGGAGTTCGCCCCCGATGTCGCAGCGATCGCGCGGCGGATCACTCCACGCACGCGCGTCCTGATTCTCAATCTGCCGCACAACCCCACCGGCGGCGTCGCTTCGGCGCGCGATCTGGAGGCGCTCGCGGAACTGGCGCTGCGGCACGACCTGTGGGTGATCTCGGACGAGGTGTACGGGCAGATCCGCTACGACGGGCGGCGCGACAGCATCGCCGCCCTGCCGGGAATGGCGGAGCGGACTGTGATCGTGGACGGGTTCTCCAAGGGTTACTCCATGACCGGGTGGCGGCTCGGATTCGGTGTGATGCCCGCCTCGCTCACCGGGGCGATGACGACATTGCTCATCAACAACGTGTCGTGCACGGCGACGTTCGTGCAATACGCGGGCGTGGCGGCGCTCACGGGCTCGCAGGAGCCGGTCACCCGCATGGTGGCGGGGCTCAAGGTGAAGCGCGACCAGCTGGCGCGCGGCCTGAACGCGATCGACGGCGTTCGCTGCGCCACGCCCGCGGGCGCATTCTACTGCTTCCCCGACTTGGGCGGCGTACTCGAGCGCACGGGCCTCACCTGCGAGTCGTTCGCTGAGCGGCTGCTCGCCGAGCAGCACGTCGCGGTGCTCGCGGGGACGGCATTCGGGCCAGGGGGCGCAGGGCACCTGCGGTTGTGCTATGCCACGGAGCCGGCGGAGCTCGAGCGGGCGCTGGGTGCGCTGCGCCGTTTCGTGGGCGCCTTGACGCCCGCGGCGGCTGGGCTAACTTAAGGGCGACAATCGAAATAGTCGTGGTGCTTTGCCGCGTATTGCCGCCACGTTAAACAAGGTGCTAAAAAGCGACCGCCCGCGGCGTTTGTTGCCCGGGTTTTTTGTTGAGGTTCACGAATGACGCAGGCCTCCATCGCTTCGCCGCCGCTCACCGCGCGGCCGCTCCGGTGCCGCAACTGCGGGGCCGAGCGCGCCGCCGCTGCGATCGCGATCTGCGAAGAGTGTCTCGGGCCCCTCGACCCGGTATACGAGCCGGGGCGTCCGCTCCCCGACCGCGAGACGATCGCGGGGCGGCCGCCCTCTCTCTGGCGTTACAAGGAATGGCTCCCGTTCGACGGCGATCCGGTGTGGTCGCTCGATACCGGGTTCACGCCGCTGCTGGAGGCTCCGGCCCTGGCACGACGCTTCGGCGTGGCACGCGTGTGGGTGAAGAACGACACCGTATCGCATCCGTCGCTGTCCTTCAAGGATCGCGTCGTGGCGGCCGCGATCAACGCGGCCGCCGCCTTCGGCCTCGACACCATCGGCTGCGCGTCCACCGGTAACCTCGCGAACGCGGTCGCAGCGCACGCGGCGCGGGCCGGGCTCAAGGCGTGGATCTTCGTCCCCGACGAGCTCGAGGCGGGGAAGGTGATCGGCACGAGCGTCTACGGCGCCCGTCTGGTGCGCGTGCGGGGGACGTACGACGACGTGAACCGGCTGTGCGCCCAGGTGGCGGATCGCTTCGGCTGGGGGATCGCGAACGTCAATCTGCGGAGCTACTACGGCGAGGGCTCGAAGACCGTCGCCTACGAGATCGCCGAGCAGCTGGGCTGGCGGCTGCCGACGGCGGTCGTCGCGCCGATGGCGGGGGGCTCGCTCGTCTCGAAGCTGCACAAGGGGTTCGGCGAGTTTCTCGCGGCGGGCCTGGTGCGAGGCCAGCCGCCCCGGCTGTATGGCGCGCAGGCCGCGGGATGTGCCCCGATCGTGCGCCTGGTGGAGCGGGGCGGAGATGCGCTCGAGCCCGAGGTGCCGCAGACCATCTGTCGCTCGCTCGCCATCGGCAATCCCGCGGACGGTGCGTTCGCCGCGCGGGCAATGCGGGAGACAAGTGGCTGGGCCGCGGCGGTGAGCGATCCGGAGCTCGTCGAGGGCATCCGATTTCTGGCCGAGGACACCGGTGTGTTCGCCGAGACGGCTGGCGGTGTCACCGCGGCCGGTGCGCTCGCGCTGGCGCGCGCGGGCCGGCTCGAACGCGAAGACGAAGTGGTGCTCTGCATCACGGGCCACGGCTTGAAGACGCTCGAGGCGGTGCAGGGAGCTATCCCCTCGGCCCCGGTCATCGCGCCGCGGCTGCGGGAAGTGACGACTCTAGTGGAGGAGGAACGGACATGGCCATCACGCTGAACTTGCCATCGGTGCTCGCCGCCCACACGGGGGGCGCCCGCACGATCGAGGCGTCGGGCCGGACGCTGGGCGAGGCCGTGGCCGACGTGGCCGCGCGCTACCCCGCCCTTGCGCCCCGGCTCAGGGATAAGGAAGGCAAGCCCTATCCCTTCGTCAACTTTTACTTGAACGACGAAGACGTGCGCTTCCGCGGAGGCTTCGCGGCCCCCGTCCAGGACGGCGACGAGGTGACGGTCATCCCGGCGATCGCGGGGGGCTGAGCCCCGCGTCCGCCGCCGCGACGCGGGCCAACCCGGCCCAGTCGATGTCGCCCCACCCGCGGGCGACGCCGGAGAGGTAGCGGTCCCGGATCAGGCTGGCGAGCGGCATCGGCGCGGCAACGTCGTCCGCCGCCCCGAGCGCCAGTCGCACGTCCTTGAGCCCGTAGCGCAGCTTGAAGCCGGCCGGCTCGTATCGCTCCTCCGCGATGCGCTTGCCGTAGTTCTCGTAGATGGGCGAGCGGAACAGGCGGCCGTTCACGATCTCCAGCAGGTCGGCGGGCGCGACGTCGTACTTGCGTACCAGGGCGAAGGCTTCGCCCATCGCCTCGATCGCCGCCGCGAGCAGAAAGTTGCCCGCCAGCTTGATCACGTTGGCGCGGCCCGGGTCGTCGCCTGCGACGATCACCCCTTGGCCCATCGCGTCGAGCAGCGGGCGGCAGCGCTCGATCGCCGGCGCGGGCCCGGCGGCCACGACCCACAACTTCTTCGCCTCCGCTGCCTCCGGCCGCCCGAACACCGGCGCGGCGACGTACTCCTGCCCCGCCGCCCGGTGCCGCTCCGCGAGCGCGCGGGACAACTTCGGGCTGATGGTGCTCATCGATACGTGGATCGCGCCGCGGGCGAGCGCCGCGAGGGCGCCCGACGCTCCGAGCATCACGTCCTCGAGCGCCGCATCGTCGGCCACCATGGTGACGAGCACTTCGGCACTCCGGGCCGCCGCGGCCGGGCTGTCGGCGACGGCCGGCTGGAGCGGTTTCAACGCGTCCGCACGGCTGCGCGTGCGGTTGTAGACGACTACCGTGTGGCCGGCCTGCAACACGTGCCGAGCGATCGGCAGTCCCATGCTGCCGAGACCGATGAATCCGACTTTCATAACTCCCTCCGTGTCATCCGGTGCCGGCCTGTCGTTTCCGAATCCCCCTGTTTAACTCTACAGGCATGGACGTCCCGATGAAGGCGATCCGGGTGCACGCGCCCGGCGGCTCGGACGCGCTGCGCTACGAGGACGTGCCGCGGCCCACACCCGGCCCGGGCCAGGTGCTCGTGAAGATCGAGGCTGCGGGCGTGAACTTCATCGACGTCTACCAGCGGACGGGACTCTACAAGGTCCCGCTGCCGTTCACGCTCGGGCAGGAGGCGGCAGGCGGCGTCGCCGCCGTCGGCCCGGGCGTTGCCGAGCCCAAAGTCAGGGAACGTGTCGCCTACACCGCGGTCCTCGGTGCGTATGCCGAGTACGCGGTCGTGCCGGCCGACCGCGTCGTGGCGCTCCCGGAGGGCGTGAGCGCCAAGCAGGGGGCCGCGGCGATGCTCCAGGGTTTGACGGCGCACTACCTCGCGACCACGACCTACCCTTTGAAAGCTGGCGACGTTTGTCTGGTGCACGCGGCAGCCGGGGGCACGGGGCTGTTGCTTTGTCAGATCGCGAAACTCCGGGGTGCCCGTGTCCTGGGCACCGTCTCCACGCGCGAGAAGGCCGCGCTGGCACGAGAGGCCGGCGCCGACGAGGTCATCCTGTACACCGAGCAGGATTTCGAGGCGGAAGTGAAGCGTCTGACGAGCGGAGCCGGACTGCAGGTGGTCTATGACTCTGTCGGCAAGACGACGTTCGAGAAGGGTCTGAATTGCCTCGCCCGCCGGGGGATGATGGTGCTGTTCGGCCAGTCGAGCGGACCGGTGGGCCCGTTCGACCCGCAGGTGCTGAACCAGAAGGGCTCGCTCTTCCTTACCCGCCCTACGATCGTGCACTACATCGCAACGCGCGCCGAGCTGGTCGCGCGGGCAGGGGAGGTGTTGGGCTGGATCAAGAGCGGCAAGCTGAAGCTGCGCATCGAGCGCGAGCTCCCGCTTGCGCAGGCAGCGGAGGCGCACCGGCTGCTCGAGGGACGGAAGACCACGGGGAAGGTGTTGCTGATTCCTTGACCTCAAGTCACGGAGAGTTGTCGCTATGACGTTGCCTACCCGTCCGCTCGGCTCGAGCGGACTCGAGATCACGACCGTCGGCTTCGGCGCGTGGGCGACCGGCGGCGGCGGCTGGGCGTTCGGCTGGGGCCCGCAGGACGATGCCGACTCGCTGGCCGCGATGCGCCGCGCGCTCGAGCTGGGAGTCAACTGGATCGATACCGCGGCGGTGTACGGTCTCGGCCATTCCGAGGAGGTGGTCGGTCGTCTGCTGCGGGAGCTGCCGGCCGGCGAGCGGCCACTGGTGTTCACCAAGTGCGGCCTGGTCTGGGACGAGCGCGACCGTATGAAGGAAGCGCGGCGCGTGCTCCGGCCCGACTCCATCCGGAAGGAGTGCGAAGCGTCGCTCCGCCGGCTCGGCGTCGCACAGATCGACCTCTATCAGTTTCATTGGCCCGACGAGACGGGGACGCCCGTGGAGGATTCGTGGCACGCGATGGTGCGGCTCGTGGACGAAGGCAAAGTCCGGGCCGCGGGGGTGTCGAACTTCGATGTCCCGCTGCTCCAGCGCTGCGAGGCGATCCGGCACGTGGATTCGCTGCAGCCGCCGTTCTCGCTGATCCGGCGCGAGGCAGCGGAGCGGCAGATTCCCTGGTGCGCGGAGCACGAGACCGGCGTCATCGCTTACAGCCCGATGCAGTCGGGCCTCCTGACGGACGACTTTGCGGTCGCGCGCGTCGCGGCGCTGGCCCAGGACGACTGGCGCCGCCGCAGCCCCCAGTTCCAGCAACCCGCCCTGGGCCAGAACCTCGCGCTGCGCGACGCCCTCAAGCCGATCGCGCGGCGGCACGGCACCAGCGTTTCGTCCGTCGCGGTCGCGTGGACGCTCGCCTGGCCCGGGGTGACGGGGGCGATCGTCGGTGCCCGCACGGCGGCGCAGGTGGAGGGCTGGATCGGCGCGGCGACGCTTGAGCTCACGGGGGCCGATCTCGACGAGATCGCCGCCGCCATCTCGCGGACCGGGGCGGGGACGGGACCGGTGCGGCCTACCGCGGGGGTTGCCGGGCGTCGCTGAGACGAGGCGCGGCGCCGGCTTCCGTTTGCGCCGCCCGCACCCACACGCGCACCTCGGCGGGCGTGGGCCTGGGGCCGCCGCGCAGCTTGCGCCACAACGCGTCCGGGTCGGCGGCCGCCAGCGCTTCCACGGTGCCAATCCCACTGCCGATCAGCGCGGCGGCGTGCGCCGTCCCGATGCCCCGCAGCGTCACGAGTCGCGCCGCCTCGCGGGCCGCTCGGGCTTCTCGCGGGCTCAGGTTGGCGCGGTACGCGAGCTCCGCGACGGAGGTATGGGCGACCCGGAATACGTCGTCCCATCCGGCGCTGCTGAGGCGCTCGTCCACGGCGTTGGTGACGCCCGGCAGATCCACGAGCTGCGGCGCCGTCGAGCTCACGGTCCACCGATCGATCCCCGCGAGCACCAGCAGCGCGAACACTGCGGAGCCGGCCAGCGCGCGACGGTTCGTGCGCGGCCCAAGCAAGTGATAGAGCGACCACACCTCGAGCGCGAAGAACGGGAAGCCGATGAACCCCGCCGGCGGCATTTCGAAGATCTTCGGGTGCTCGAGAAAGGGGACGGTGTAGATCCACCGCCCGCGCGACATTGCGTTGAACGATTCCCACAGCGCGCCCGCCACGAGACCCGCGGTCATGAGGCGCGCGATCCGCCCCCATTCACCCCGGGCGACGTCGCCGAGCAAGGAGTGCTCGGGATCGCTCCGATACAAGAGCGGCTCGGCGACGAGCCACACCGCGCCCCACGTGAGGGGATAGAGATAACGGGGGACCGCGAGGACCAGAGCCAGCATGGCCCAGCCGGTCCACCACGCCGCGCGCAGCCGTGCCGGCACAATCGGGACGGGCCGGGCCCGCAGGTCGCGCCACACGCCCAACCGGTCGAGCACGCGCTCGGGCAGCAGGACGGCGGGCACGACGGTGGCGAGCGATACGGTGATGCCGGCCCAGCGGTCCAGGCGATGCGGCGGCAGGAACACGTAGTACCAGTTCTGGAGGCGGAAATTGATCGCCTCGAACAGGAACCAGATGACGGCCGACCACCACAGCATCGCCGCGAGCTCGGGCGGCCGGGCGAGCAGCGACTCGCCGCCGAGCAGCACCACCACCTGATCGAACGCGACGAGCGTGGGATACCAGGCGAGGACGTAAAACCACGTGGGGACCGGCGGGACCTCGTAGTGGAGCAGCGCGACGGCGGCGATCAGCACCACCGCCGCCGTTGCGAGCCGGGCTCGCGCTAGTGTGGCAGGCTGGGCCGTAGCCAGCCGTACACCCACGTTCCGCCCAGGGCGGCCACCCACACGACCGACATCACGCCGACGCCGGCGCCGAGCAGGGCGAACATCGGACCGGGGCAGGCCCCGATCAGCGCCCAGCCGAGACCGAACAGGACGCTTCCGGCCACGTAGCGGACGCCCGAGCCCAACACCTTTGGGGGAACGACGATCGGCTCGCCCGTCAGGGCGCGGGCCCGGCGCTTGAGGAGCGCGAACCCCGGGGCCGCCACGGCGAGCGCGGAGGCGAATACTTCGTAGAGGTACGGGCCCTTGAAGCGCAATGCCTCCTGGATGCGGAACCAGGACGCCAGCTCCCCCTTGGTCAGCACGATCCCGAACAGGACGCCCATGCAGAAGTAGGCGCCGAGCAGGCGCTCCCGGTGCTGCGCGGGCGGGGGAGCCACGGCAGGGGAGGCGGTCATCGCGGCACCAGCAGCGGGAGCAGGAAGACGCTCGCGGCGGCGCCCGCGGCGAAGAACGAGATCACTGCGATGAGCGAGGCGGGCTGCAGGTCGGCGAGCCCCGAGATCCCGTGGCCGGACGTGCAACCGCCGGCCCACGACGTCCCGAACCCGACGAGGAAGCCCCCGCCGACCATCATGAGCAAGCCGCGCACACTCAGGAGGACGTGCCAGGTGAACAGCTGCCGCGGCACGAGCCCCGTGAAGTCACGGATGCCGAGCGCGGCGAGGGACGCCTGCGCCTGGGGCGTGATGGCGGCGGGGTCGGGGTTCGCGAGCAGCACGCCGCCCAGGAAGCCGCCGGCGACGACGCCCGCGACGAAGACGAGATTCCACAGACCGCGGGAACGCCAGTCGTACTTGAAGAATTCAACCCTTCCGGGGAAGGTGGCGGCGCAGATGTGGCGCAGGTTGGCGGAGACGCCGAACGGCTTGTTGCCGATCGCGAGCAACGCGACCGCCACCAGGCCGACGAGCGGTCCGGTGACGTACCAGGGCCACGGCTTGAGCAGGAACGAGACCATCGGACTCTTACAAGATCGTCACGAGCGGCCGCGCCGCACAACCGCGGGCCGTCGCTACGGCTTCAGGGGCCGAAACTCGAGATCCTGGTAGTCGAAGCTGAAATCGGCGACCGGGGAGACGGCCGTCATCCGGAAGCGGTCGATCGATCCATCCGGGTTCAGGGAAAACGCGACGTACGCGTCCTCGAGGTGCGCCGTGCGCCAGCGCGCGATGAACGTGTCGTACTGCCAGTGCTCGAGCTCGCCGACGAATGCAGGCGAGCGGCTGAACCGCAGCACGAGCCGTCCTTCTTCGAGTGTGATCCCCGCGTCGCCGTACAGCTCGTCGCGGTAGCGCCCGGCATAGCGCTCCTGCGGCAGCGACGGCTTCGAGAGCGAGTCGCGCGCGGCGCGGTTGGCGAGAACGGTGGAGTCGGCCTGCGCGCGGTCGAGTTGTGCCGCGCGCACGAACGCGGCCACCCAGTCGGTGCGCGGGCCACCATCCAGGAATTCATCGAGCAGACGATAGCTGAGAGCGGCCATGAGGTCCGACTCGGAGTTCGTGAGAATCACGATCCCGAGCTTCTCGGCCGGCACGAGCGTGATCTGCGAGGACATCCCGGCCAAGCCGCCGGTGTGGGTGACGATCTTGCGGCCGCGGTAGTCGCGCAGCCGCCACCCCAGGCCGTATTCCGCGAAGTCGGGTCGCAGGGCGGCGAGGGGCGGATCGGGATCGGCGATGGGCAGAATCGTCTGTCCCGACCACATCTCCCGCGCCTGCCGCTCGCTGAACAGGCGCCCTCCCGCGTAGCGTCCCGAGTCGAGCCGGCAGATCAGCCACTTCGCGAGGTCGGCGACGTTGGACACGATCCCGCCCGCGGGGGCGGTGTTGTCCACGGAATCGATCGGCACGACCTGCAGGGTGCCGCGCTCCACGGCGTGGGGTGCGGCCGCGTTGCGGCTCGAGGTGAAGTACGCGATCGTCGTGCCCGTCTCCGCCATCTGCAGCGGGGTGAAGATGCGCCGCGTCACGAACTCGTCCCAGGTGGTGCCTGCGACGGCCGGGACGATCTCGCCCGCCACGATGTACAGCACGTTGTCGTAGGCGTACGCGCTGCGGAAGCTCGAGGCGGGCTTCGCGAACCGGATGCGATACGCGATCTCCGCGCGGCTGTAGTTCGAATGGAACCACAGAAGATCGCCGGCGCCCAACCCGAGGCCGCTGCGGTGCGTCACCAGGTCGCGCACCGTGAGCTCGCGCGTCACGTACGGGTCGTACAGCGCGAAACCCGGCAGGAACTTGGTGACCGGATCGTCCCAGGAGAGCTTGCCCTCGTCGGCGAGGATGGCCAGGGCCGCGGTGGTGAACGCCTTGGTGTTGGAGGCGATCTGGAACAGCGTGTGCGCGTCCACGTGTCCCGTGTCGCCCCGGGCGCGTACGCCGTAGCCCTTCGCGAGCAGCACGCGGCCGTCCCTGACGACGGCGATGGCGGCGCCGGGCGTGCGCAGCGCCTCGAGTCCCCGGGCGACGTAGGCGTCGAAATCCCTCTTACGGAACTGGCCCTGGACCGGGCCCGCCGCGAGCGCCAGGGCCGCGGCGACGAGACCGATTCTCATTCGTCGACGGACACCCGCAGCACCACGTTGCGCCCGGGATCGAGCGCGAACTCCTTGTAGCGGCTCAGGAAGCTCCGGTAGCTCGCGTTGGTCACGTTTTTCACCGCGATATCGACCCGGCCGATCCGGCCCAGCATGGGCCGCACGAAACCGGCCGAGAGATTGAGCAGGGTGTACCCACCCGTCGGGATGTCGAGCGGATTGAGGCGGGTCTGTCGCGTCGCGACTTCGATCTCTGCGCCCGCGTAGGCGCGGTCCGCCCAGCCCAACCCGGTGCGGTGCAGCTCGGCACCGAGCGCCGCGCGCGCCGGGGGCACGAGGGGCAGCGGCTCCCGCGTGGCGCGGTTTGTGCCACGTACCGCGTCGGCGCGGGCGCGCAGCGTGAGCGGCGCGGCGACTTCCACCTCCAGCGCGGCTTCGCCGCCCACCAGACGCGCATCCGCCTGCTGGTAGCGATACACGCGCAGGGAGTCTGGTGGGGAAGTCGATAACGTCACGAACGAGTCCGTGGGCGTGATGAAAATGAACCGACCGATCGCGTTGCGGTATGCGGCCAGCTCGAGGCGGACGTGCTCTCCTTGCCAACGCACGCCCAGGTCCAGGTTCGTCCCGGCCTCGGGCCTGAGGCCCACGTCCCCGATCTCGTAGCGCGCCTCACCCAGATGGGGGCCGTTCGAGAACAGCTCGAACAGGGTCGGGGCCCGCCAGGCGCGCCCCACATTGGCGGTGAGCGCGGCCGCTCCGACCCGGTAGACAAGCCCCACGTTTCCCGCGAACGCCGTGTAGTCGCGCGTCTGCGCCGAGAGCCCGAGCTTGGCGTTCGAATCGGCCGTGAGGCGCCGCAGGTCGACGCGGGCCCCGGCCAGGACGCGCACACGGCCGAACGAAGCCTGCTCGAAGCCGAACACCGCACCGGACCGCACGCGGGCGTCCGGTACGAGGGGGATCCGCCCGCGCGTGTCGTTGCTCTGGGTCACCCCGGAGACGCCGAGCGTGCCGTTGACCCGCGCTCCGGCGGTGTGATGCGCGAGGGCGTCGAGTGTGAACGTGTTGAGGAGCAGATCGAACGCCGTCCCCTCGAGCGGCTGGCCTCCGGCGCCCACACCCGTGTCCGACACCTCGATGAGCGAGTGGCGCTGCCACTGGGCCTTGGTCTCGAGGCGCAGGCCGCCCATGAGATACTCGTTTGCGAACTGCACGCGGTCGTCGGACAGCTTGCGCTCGGGTCCACCTTCCTCACCGCTCGCCGGGCCTCCCGCCTCGAGCAGCTTGAATTCTCCGCCGTAGCGCGTGTAGCGCAGCGTGGTGGTGCCGCGCGCGCTGCGCGTGCCCACGGCGGCTTCGCCCGAGAGCGCGCCGAAGCCTGTATTGTCCAGCTCGCCCGCGGGTGTGTGGAGACTGCTCGCGAGCCGCCCGATTCCGAACACGCGCCAGCCCCAGCCGCCGCTCGCGCCTTCCACCCGCGCCGCTCCCTCGAGCTCGGCGTTGTTCGATGCACCCGAGATCTCGAAGCCGGTGCGCATCGCTCTTGGACCGTTGTTCGCGTCCGGCAGCTCCTCCGGGATCACGTTGACCACGCCGCCCAATGCGTCCGAGCCGTACAGCACGCTCGCCGGGCCGCGGATCACCTCGACGCGCTGCGCCAGGCGTGCGTCCACCGATGGTCCATCCTCGTCGCTCCACGAGTAGTCCTCGAGCCGGCTGCCGTCCTCGAGCACCAGCACGCGCGGCCCCGTGAGCCCCCGGATGACGGGCTTGCCGATCTGCTGTCCCGTGGTGAGCGTGTTGATCCCGGGGAGCGAGCCCAGTGCGTTGGCGAGGGACACGCTCTGCTCGCGCCGCAGGCGGTCCTCCGAGAGTGCTTGGGTCGGCAGCGGAGACAGCCCGGCGGCGAGCGGCGAGCGGGTCGCCGTCACCGTGACGGGCTCGACCCAGAGGGACGTGCGGTTCAGGGTGACGGAGAGCGTCGTCGCGCCGCGGATAGTGACGTCGCGCGCGACCGGCGCGAACCCGAGCCCGCGCACCGTGATCGTGTAGCGACCCGCGGGGATGTCGGCGAAGCGGTACTCACCGTCCGCCTGGGTCACCGCCACTCGGTGGAGCTCCACCACGGTCACGGTCGCCCCGGCAATGGCGTTGCCATCCGGGTCCGCGACCCGACCGGACAGCGTATCCCCGCTCCCGAGGAGAGCGGCGACGAGGACCATTGCTTCGACCATCATCGCTTGTCCCCTCCCACGCCCACAGCGGGCACATTCAGCTCGCGCAGCATCCGATTGAAGGCGGCGAGATCCCCCGTCTCGATGCCGCGCAACGCGGCGAGCTCTTTGTCGAGCCTCGCCGACAGCTGCGCGAGCACCTCGCGCTCCTGCCTGGTCGGCGCGGCGTCCGCGCTCTGCACCATGGCGTTGAGCGACAGGAGCTGATTGTAGATCTGGATCTGCCAGTGCAGGGTCGATTCGTCGGCGTGCGCGTGCGGCTCGCTCAGACGGGCCCGCACCGCCTCGAGGCTGCGCTTCAGGGAGTCGGCCTGCGATTTGACGCGGGCGCCGTCGGGTCGATTCTTGGTCCAGTCCGTCCAGCTCGCGAGCTGGGACTCGGCCTGCTCCACCCGCTCCACCGCGGTCACGAGCGTGTCGATGCGCTCGTGAATCTGGAGCGCGAGCGCGTACTGGGCCGCGAGGTCCGCCGGCGACGTGGTCACGCGCGGGTCGTTCACCACCGTGAACGGCTGGGTGTAGGTCTGTCCGCCGACGGTGACCTTCACGCTGTAGCGGCCCGGGGGCACGATCGGTCCTTCGATCATCCCCTCGTCGACCACGATATCCTTGGCCTTCTTGGCGTCGGGCGCACGCAGGTTCCAGACGAAGCGGTTGGCACCGGCGCGAGCGGGAACGGCCGAGTCGCTGGGCGCGTACGTCGCGCTGTCGACGGTCGCGCTCGAGTCGGCCTTCCCTGAAAACGTGCGGATCACGGTGCCGGCGCTGTCGAGGAACGCGAGTGCCACGTCGCCCGTGGGCTTCTGCTGGAGCCAGTAGGTCACGCCCGCGCCGGGGAGGGGGTTCTCACCCGCCGCGGGGACGGGTCGCTCGCTGCGACGCCCGAGGAAGCGCACTGCGGGCTCGGGCGCGAACAGGTGCACGCGCTCGCCCCGCAACGCCGGGGTGAGCTGGCGCAGCGGCGAGATGTCGTCGAGCACCCAGAACGCCCGCCCGTGCGTGGCGACGACCAGATCGCTCCCGTGGACCGCGATGTCGCGCACCGAGGCGCGCGGCAGGTTGAGCTGCAGCGGCTGCCAGCGGCCGCCGTCGTCGAGCGTGACGTAGATGCCGGTTTCGGTGCCGGCGAACAGCAAGCCGCGCCGCACCGGATCCTCGCGGACGGCGCGCGTGTACGCGCCGGCCGGAATGCCCGTGACGATTTTCGTCCAGGTCTTGCCGTAGTCGGCCGTCTTGAACAGGTAGGGCTCGAAGTCGTCCTGCTGGTAGCGGTTGGCCGCGAGGTACGCGACGGCGGCGTCGAAGTGCGACGGCTCGAGCAGACTTACGCGCGTAAACCGGCCCAGGGCTTTCGGCGTGACGTCTTCCCACGTGGCGCCGGCGTCCCGCGACAGGTGGATCAGCCCGTCGTCCGATCCGGCCCACAGCACGCCCGCTTTCACCGGAGATTCGGCAAAGCTGAAGATCGTCCCGTACCACTCCGTGCCGGTCATGTCACGCGTGATCGGTCCACCCACTGGGCCGAGCGTGGCGGCCTCGTGGGCGCTCAAGTCGGGGCTGATCGCCTGCCAGCTGGCGCCGCCGTCCGTGGTCTTGAACACCTTTTGCGCCGTGACATAAAGCGTGTTGCGGTCGTGTGGCGAGAACACGATCGGGAACGTCCATTGGAACCGGTAGGGCACGTCCGCCGCGGCGTACCCGTCGTAATTGTTGAGCCACACGGACACGTCGCGCGCCTGTCTGGTGCGGTGGTCGTAGCGGGTGAGCGTCCCCATGTAGGTGCCCGCAAACACTATGCCCGGGTCCCCCGGCTGCGGCGCGATGTAGCCCGACTCGCCCCCCGCCACGGAGTACCAGTCGCGCAGCGTGATCGCGCCGTCGTCCGAGCGGCTCGAGATCGAGACGGTGCTGTTGTCCTGCTGCGCGCCGTAAATGCGGTAGGGGAACTGGTCGTCGGTCGCCACGTGGTAGAACTGCGCCGTGGGCTGGTTGTTTACGCTGGACCACGTGGTGCCGCCGTCGAACGACACCGTGGCGCCGCCGTCGTTCCCCTCGATCATGCGCCGGGGATCCCTGGGGTCGATCCACAGGACGTGGCAGTCGCCGTGGGGGACGCGGATGCGCGAGAACGTTTTGCCGCCGTCCACGGAGCGCCAGGTGCCCAGGTTCAGGACGTACATGGTGTTCTCGTCGGCGGGATCGGCGGCGACGAACGAAAAGTACCAGGGCCGGACCATGAACTTCTGGTCCGCGTTGACGCGCTCCCAGCTCGCCCCCGCGTCGTCGGACCGGAAGATGCCGCCGCTCGAGTCGGCGGCCGGGCCTTCGACGCTCGCCCACAGCCGCGAGGGGTTGGCGGGCGACACGGCGATCCCGATGCGGCCGAGGGGCCGCGGAGGCAGACCCCGGCTCGCCGTGATGTCGGTCCAGCTGTCGCCGCCGTCGCTGCTCTTCCACAGCCCGCTCTTGCCGCCCCCCGCCGAGAAGCCCCAGGGAAAACGCTGGGTCTTCCACATGGCGGCGTAGAGCACGCGGGGGTTTGCGGCGTCGAGTGCCAGGTCGATCGCGCCCGTCGAGTCGTCGACGTAGAGCACCTTGGCCCAGGTCCGGCCGCCGTCGGTCGATCGGAACACGCCGCGCGTCGGATTGGGCCCGAAGGCGTGCCCCATCGCGGCGACGTACACGACGTCGGGGTTGGCCGGATCCACGCGCACGACGGCGATGTGACGCGTGTCCGCGAGGCCCAGCTGCCGCCACGTCTCGCCGCCATCGGTCGAGCGCCACATGCCCTCGCCGTGCGTCAGGTCCTCGCGCCAATCGGCTTCACCCGCGCCCACGTAGATCACGTTGGGGTCGGAGGGAGCGACGGCGATCGCGCCGACCGAGGCGATGTCGGAGCGGCCGTCGGTCACGTTGCTCCACGTCTCACCGCCGTTGGCGGTCTTCCACACACCGCCGTCCGCGGCGCCGAAGTAGAAGACGAGCGGCCGCGTGGGATCGCCCGCCACCGCCACGGCCCGCCCGCCGCGGAACGGTCCGACCAGGCGCCAGTGCAGCGCGCGCAGCGCCGGGTCGCTCGCGTCGCGTGCCGCGCGGGTGGAGTCGGGACGGGCAGGCGTCCGCTTTGCCTTCTGTGCCGCGAGCGGTCCCGCGACGAGGAGCCCAACGATCACGCGGGTGATGAGCGGGATGGTTCGCAGCGGTGACATGAGCGCTCCGGGTGGTGGAACGGCACGCAGCATATCGCGCGCTCCGACCGGTGGCAAGCCGCGGCGGAAACACGCGGGGCCCGAACTCATGCGGATGAGCCCGGGCCCCGATCTGTGCCGCAATATCCCGAGGGACGATGTCGGCTAGCGGCGGTCTCCCCACTTCTTGAACAAGCGGTACTCCGGTCCGGCGAGCTCCTCGGGCCAATCCGCGAAATGCTCCTCGCCGCGCCAGTCTTCCGAGCGCGGCGCCGGCGACCACGGCTCGACGTCGTTCTGGGAAGGTCCCCGCCAGGCCTCACGGTCGGCCGCAAACAGGCGCTCGAGCTCGTCGTCTCCCGGATCGCCGGGCATCCACGCGCGTGCCATACATCGCTCCTCGTCGGCACCGCCCACCAGACTCGCAAGCCGCGTGCCCGCTCCGGGGATGCGAGACAACTCGCCGCGTGCTATATGGATAGGACGTGGGCCTCGGGAAATGCAAACCGGCCGGCCGCCTCGCGCGACCGTGCGGGACGCGGGCAGAGTGACACAACGCTCAAGGTGACCGGGATCACGCCAGCACAACGCCAGGACAACGCCAGGACAGCGCCAGGACAGCGATGGATCTGCGCATCACCTATCACGTCCACGGCGCCGACCACCGCGCCGCCGCCGCCCGCGCCCGCGAGATCGCGCTCGAGCAGACGGTCGAGCTGCCGTCGGATGCTCTCTCCGCCGACGTGGCTGCGCGCATTGTGGGCCGGGTCGAGGCAGTCGAGCCGCTGGGCGAGGGGCGCTGGAGCAGCGTGATCGCGTACCATCCGGCCGTCGTGAGCGGCGAGATTCCGCAGCTCCTCAACCTTCTGTTCGGCAATGTCTCGATGCAGGCCGGCGTCGTCGTGGCGAGTGTCGACTGGCCGCCCGAGCTGCTCGCCTCGCTCGGCGGGCCGCGCTACGGCATCGCGGGGCTGCGCGACCTCACGGGCGCGCGGGGGCGCGCGCTGCTCTGCACCGCCCTCAAGCCGCTCGGCGTGTCCGGAGCGCAGCTCGCGGAGCGCGCGTATCGCTTCGCCCTCGCTGGGATCGACCTCGTCAAGGACGACCACAGCCTGTCGGACCAGCCGCCCGCGCCCTTTCGGGAGCGCGTACAGCGGTGCCAGGACGCCGTCCAGCGGGCGAACCGCGAGACCGGTGGGAACACTCTCTATCTTCCCAACGTCACCAGTGGCGTGACGGCCATGCTCGAGCGGGCGGCGCTCGCCCGGCGCACCGGATGTCGCGGCTGCGTCGTGAACGCGCTCCCCGCTGGTCTCGACGGCGTGCGCGCCGTGGCGGCGACGGGCCTCGCCGTGATGTCGCACCCGTCGCTTGCGGGGGCCTTTTTCCACGAGGACCACGGGATCGCGCCGCCGGTGCTCTTGGGCGACCTGTTCCGCCTCGCGGGGAGCGATGCCGTGATCTATCCCAACGTCGAGGGGCGATTTACGTTGTCGGAAGCGACCTGCGCCGCGATCAACGCGCGCCTGCGCGCACCGCTTGGCTCCGTGCGCCCCTCGTTCCCGGTCCCCGCGGGAGGCATCGACGTGGCCCGGGTGCCGCATTGGATCGACCGCTACGGCGCCGATACCATCTTTCTCGTCGGAGGGAGCCTGTACGCACAGCCCGACCTGGTCGCCGCGGCGCGGCGCCTGGTCGAGGCGGTGCGGGCTCTGTCGCGATGACCTATCCGTCGAAGCTGCTCAAGTTCGCGGCCTTCCGCTGGGACGGCGTGCCCATCCGCCAGTACAAGACGGCGGACGCTCCCTACCGGGGCGTGACGCGACAGACGCTCCTGGGCGAAGGCGCCGGTGAGGAGGCGTTCAACTTCCTGACGCGCTATTTCGAGGTCGAGCCTGGGGGCTACTCGACCCTCGAGCGGCACCGGCACCCGCACGCGGTGGTCGTGATTCGCGGGCGCGGGCGCGTGATCCTGGGCGACGCGACCCACGACATCGCGCCGTTCGACTGTATCTACGTGGCGCCCGGTGTGGCGCACCAGTTCCGGGCGAGCGGCGACGAGCCGCTGGGGTTCCTGTGTACGGTGGACCGGGAGCGGGATCGACCCGAGGTGATCGAGTGAGTTTCCAGTCCCTCAACCCCGTCACGGGGGCGGTGCTCGAGACCTTCGAGGAGACGTCGCCCGGGGAGCTGGACCGACTCATCGCGCGGGCCGATGCGGCGTCGCGCGACTGGCGCCGGGTGCCCGTCGCAGGGCGAGCCGAACGGCTGCGCGCGGCGGGCCGCATCCTGCGCGAGCGGAAGGATGCCTACGCCCGCACCATGGCGCTCGAGATGGGCAAGCCGCTCGCGCAGGGCGTGGCGGAGGCGGAAAAGTGCGCGTGGGCGTGCGACTATTACGCGGAGCACGTCGCGGCCATGCTGGCGGACGAGCCACGCCGCACGGACGCGGCGCGGAGCTACGTCCGCTTCGACGCGATCGGGCCCGTGCTCGCCATCATGCCGTGGAATTTTCCCTTTTGGCAGGTGTTCCGCTTCGCGGCCCCGGCGCTCGCCGCGGGGAACGCCGGCATCCTGAAGCACGCGCCTAACGTGTCGCGCTGCGCGCTCGAGATCGAGCAGCTGCTCCGGGAGGCCGGGTTTCCGGAGGGGCTGTTCCGGGCGGTGTTTCTCTCGAACGAGGCGACGGCCGGAGTCATCGCCGACCCCCGCGTGGGCGCCGTGACCCTCACCGGGTCGGACCGGGCCGGGAGCCAGGTGGCGGAGCGCGCCGGACGGCACCTCAAGAAGACGGTGCTGGAGCTCGGGGGCAGCGACCCGTTCATCGTGCTCGACGACGCCGACCTGACCGCGGCGGCAAAGACGGCGGCCGATGCCCGGCTCCAGAACAGCGGCCAGAGCTGCATCGCGGCGAAGCGGTTCATCGTGGCGGATCGGGTCGCGGGCCAGTTCACGGAGCGGCTCATCTCCGAAATGGGCTCGCGTCGCGTGGGCGATCCGCTCGACCCGGCGACCGCCATCGGGCCCCAGGCGCGGCTCGACCTGCGCGCCAACCTGCACCGCCAGGTGCAGGAGTCGGTGCAGCGGGGCGCGCAACTGGTGCTCGGCGGGCGGATGCCGGACGGCCCCGGGGCGTTCTATCCTCCCACCGTGCTCACGGCGGTGCAGCCGGGCACCCCCGCGTTCGATGAAGAGACCTTCGGGCCGGTGGCGGCGGTGGTGGTCGCCCGGGACGAGGGGGACGCGGTTCGGATCGCGAATGCCTCGATGTACGGGCTCGGCGCGTCGGTCTGGACGGCCGACCGGGCGCGCGGCGAGCGCATCGCGCGCGACCTCGAGGCGGGGAGCGTGTTCGTGAACGGGTTGGTCAAGTCCGATCCTCGACTGCCGTTCGGCGGCGTGAAGCGCTCCGGCTATGGGCGCGAGCTGTCGGAGTACGGACTGCGCGAGTTCGTGAACATCAAGACCGTGTGGGTGGCGTGAACGTCCGCGTCGGCACGTCGGGGTACAACTTCCCCGAGTGGAAGGGCACGTTCTATCCGGCCAAGACGCCCGAGTCCAAGATGCTCGAGTACTACGCCCAGCGTCTCGCGACGGTCGAGGTGAACTACACGTTCTATCGGATGCCGAACGCCAAGACGGTCGCCGGATGGGATGAGGCGACGCCCGCCGGGTTCACGTTCGTGCTCAAGGCGCCCCAGCGCATCACGCACATCGCGCGCCTCAAGGACGTGGACGATCCGCTGCGCTACTTCATCGAGACGGCGCGCAAGCTCGGGCCCAAGCTCGGGCCGATGCTGTTCCAGCTTCCCCCCAACTTCAAGAAAGACCTGGACCGGTTGAACGACCTGCTCACCCAATTCCCCGCCGACCTGCGCTGTGCCTGGGAGTTCCGCCACGAGTCCTGGTTCACCGACGACGTGTACGTGGCGCTGCGCACCGCCAACGCCGCCCTGTGCGTCGCGGACACCGAAGCGGGACACACGCCGCTCGTCGCCACGGCGGACTTCGGCTACCTGCGGCTGCGCGACGAGGGGTATGAGAAGAAAGACCTGGAGCAGTGGGCGACCACGGTGCGGGACCTCGGCAAGCAGTGGCAGGACGCGTTCATCTTCTTCAAGCACGAGGAGTCGGGCATCGGGCCGCAGCTGGCGCAACAATTCGTGACCCTGCTCGAGTGAGCGATGGCCGAGCCTGTGATCTTCGGTTCCCACGAGGCGCAGACACTGGCGCAGCTGCGCGACGTCGCGGGCCGGGCCGAGCGCGTCGCCCTCATGGCGGACGGCCACGTGGGCTACGTCATGCCCATCGGCGGCGTGGCGGCGTACCGCCGCCAGGTGAGCGTCGTGGGCGTGGGGTTCGACATCGCGTGCGGCAACGCCGCCATCCGGATGGACCGGCGGGTGCGCGACTACACCCGGGCGGAGCTCGAAACCCTCGCCGACGAGATCCAGCACGTCATCTCGTTCGGGATGGGCCGGACCAACCGTGCCGACGACGCGCCCACCGATCATCCCCTGTTCACGGATCCCGCCTGGGGCGCCGTGCCGGGGAAGCACGAGCGGGACGGGCTCAAGGCCAAGGCACGCAGCCAGCTCGGGACCGTGGGCGGGGGCAATCACTATGTGGACGTGTTCGCGGACGAAGCGGGGGATCTCTGGGTGGGCGTCCACTTCGGGAGCCGCGGCCTGGGCCATACCGTGGCGTCCGGGTTCCTGGCGCTGTCACAGGGGAAAAACTGGGGCGATCGGGTTCCAGAGCGGGAGGCGCTGTTCTCGCTCGACCAGCCGCTCGGGCACGACTACTGGCAGCTCATGACGCTGGCGGGCGCGTACGCGTACGCGGGGCGCGAGTGGGTAGCGCGCAAGGTCGTTTCGATCCTGGGTGGTGCGGAGCTGGAGCTCGTGCACAACCACCACAACTTCGCGTGGCAGGAGACGCACGACGGGACGGACTACGTCGTGGTGCGGAAGGGAGCGACGCCGGCGTTTCCCGGGCAGCGGGGCTTCGTGGGGGGCTCGATGGGGGACGACGCGGTGATCATCGAAGGCGCGCGCCACGATTCGGAGCGGCAGCGCGCGTCGTTGTACTCGACGGTGCACGGGGCCGGCCGCGTGATGTCGCGCACGGCGGCGCGCGGCAAGGTGAACCGCAAGACGGGCGCGGTCATCAGTCCGGGGAAGGTCACGTGGGACATGCTGCACCAGTGGGTGGGCGAGAAGGGGGTGATTCTGCGGGGCGGGGGCCTCGATGAGTCCCCGCACGCCTACCGTCGTCTGCCGGACGTGCTCGCGGCTCAGGGTGACACGGTGACGGTGCTCCACACCCTGACTCCGTTGATCGTCGTGATGGCGGGGGAGAACGAGCTGGACCCCTATCGGGATTAGCTCGTGAGTCGGCGATAGATGGACAGGTGGCGCAGCGCCGCCGCCTTCTTTCCCCCCTTCTCGTACAGCCGCGCCACGTTGTAGTGCGCGTCCGCGAGCCGCGGGTCGACGGCCAGCGCCGCGCGATACGCCTCCACCGCGTCCCCCGGACGGTCCAGATCCTCGAGCGCGATCCCCAGGTTGAACGCGGCGGTCGCATGCTCGGGATTCTCGCGCAGCGCGAGCCGGTAGTGGCGCTCGGCCTCCTGCACCAGGCCCTCTTCGTGCAGCAGCCGGCCCAGGTTCACGTGGGCATCCGCGTGGTGGGCGTCGAGCTCGAGAGCACGCCGGTACGCGTCGCGGGCCTCCGCGGGCTCCACGGCCTCGAGCTCGAGCCCCAGCTCGTACCAGTCGTCGGCGTCGAGGGTACCTTCGGCGGCGCGCGCCGCCTGCGCGGTGCGTCGCGCGATCGGTGCCGCGCGCGTCGCAAGATCGGAGACGGCGAAATCGAGATGGGTCTGATCCGATTCGGGATTCCAGGCCGTTTCGCCGTCGCTCACCACGATGCGGTCGCCCTCGGCCGTGATCCGCAGCTCGGCCAGCGAGCGGCCGCGCGGCAGCTCCAGCCGCAGCTTCTTCAGAGCGCGCCGGATGCGCCGGGTGGGGATACGCGCGGCCACGAGCGCCTTGGCCGTGCGCAGAATGACGAGATCCTGAAAGGAGAACTGCAGCCCGCGGCCACCCCCGCCCCTGCGTCCGGGCGTCAAAAAACCGTCGCGCGCGAATCCCCGCACCTGCGCGACGGTCAATCCCAGCAGCCTAGCGACGTCCCGGGAATTGTATCCCTTCATCCCGTGCTAACCCCTAGCCCCTGGCACCTCCCACCTTACGCTTGGCTGCGGGAGCCGCCTTCGACGCCTTGCCCTCGACCCGCTTCGCGGGCTTCCGCTCTCCAGCGGTCCCTTTCGCCTTGAGGCTCGCCTTGAGTGCCTCCATCAGGTCGATGATCTGTGTCTTGGGCGCCTCGGCGGGCTCCTCGGTGATCTCCTTCCCCTCCACCTTGCGCTGAATCTGCTCGAGCACCCGCTTCCGCACGTTGTCCTCGTAGTTCTCGGGCTTGAAGGCCTCGGACGCCGCCTGCTCCACCAGCTGCACGGCGAGCTGGAGCTCCGGTTTCTTGACCTCGATCTTCGGGATCGGCACCTCGGCCATGGAGCGGATCTCGTTCGCGTAGCGCAGCTGCTCCATGACGAGGCCGTTCGCTTCGGGGCGCACGGCGATGAGGTACTGCTTGCCGCGCGCCGCGTACTGTCCCACCGCAACGCGCCCTGTCTGCTTGAGCGCCTCCGCCAGCAGGCGATACGCCCGGTCGCCGCCTTTGTCGGGGCCGAGGAAATACGACTTCTCGACGACTTTCCTATCCACCTGGTCCGCCGGCACGAACTCGGTGATCTCGACCGTGTTGGTGGACTTTTCCTCGAGGGCCTTCAGCTCCTCCGGCTTGAAGATCACGTACTGCCCCTTCGTGAACTCGTAGCCCTTCACCATCTCGTCTTTCTCG
>Ga0209686_1000225_pt1 | contig 29421 bp, 15 predicted proteins | sample GraSoiAngelo_126_FD_185883 | JGI IMG/M metagenome (GOLD analysis project Ga0209686, IMG submission 185883) | Grasslands soil microbial communities from the Angelo Coastal Reserve, California, USA - 14_0927_09_20cm (SPAdes) (version 2) | ecosystem: Environmental > Terrestrial > Soil > Grasslands ...
CACCGGCAGTGTGTCCCAGCGTCCGGCGTACTTGAGATAGTTGCCCGCCATCCAGTGATATTCGCTCGCGGCCACGATGTTCTCGATCGTCTCGCCGTACTTGCGGCGGTGCAGCTTCGCGCCGCTCTGCCCCGATGAGCTGACGCAGGCGATCGCGAACGTCGATCGAACGCCATCGTCACCAGCGTCGCCTTGCCCCAGCGTGAGTGCCCCTTCGAGACCGACGCGCTTCGCGTCGACCGCTTTGTCGGTTTCGAAGTAGTCGAGCGCGCGGCCCGCGCCCCACGCGAGCGCGACGAGCGACCCCCAGTCGTCCAGCTTTCTCGGCTGTCCCTTGTTGAACTGCGAGGTCATCGTGGAGGCAGACTGCGGACCTACATCCTCGCGATCGCGGGACCCGCGATCTTCGTGGCGAGCCTGATCCTTACCGACCACGTGACCGGCTTGGGCCGATTCATATCATCACGCCCGCTGGCGGTAACAGTTTCACTCGTTCTGATCGTCAACGGCGCTCTCGGAATGTTCCTGACACTCGGCGAGGAGTACGGCTGGCGAGGCTATCTTTTGCCGCACCTGCTTCCGCTCGGCGAGGTGAGAGCAACGCTCACGCTTGCTGCCATCTGGGCGGTCTGGCGCTCATGGTACTCTGGTCCAATTTAGATCGTGCGTCGCTTGGACTTGCCGTTCGCGCGTCGCGTCTTCATCCACTTATCGCGGAACGATTTCGATCGCGACCATGTTCCATGAGTCGCTTGACGGTGCCGTGTCATAGATTGTGGCGACCGATCCGCCATTCGTGACTGGCGCGACGAACGCCTGCACCCAGAAAGTCTTGTTCGAGCCCTTGTCGATCCACTGATGCACGATCGCCTCGTCGGACGCAAGCGTTCGGCCGATTGACCGATCCGGATCGACGCCCACGCCGTAAATCAATGAGCCAGCCTGCGTCGTGATCAACGACACCATCGGCAGTGTGCGATGGCCGCTGGCGGGCACAGCGTCGCCGATTCCGCCCGCACCTCTGAACGCCACTATCGTCAACGACTGATGGAACGTCGTGCTGCTCTGGGTCGCGGAGACAACGGCATTGACCAGCGGGCCGGGCGCGGTCGCCGTCCAGATTTCCGCCGTGCCGAACTGGGCGTTCGCACGCCTGACCAGCGCCCACGCGAGTCCGCCGCCCGAGATATTCACCGTCTGCCTGGTCGACCCGTTCGGTCCGTCCGAGGACGCAAACGCGACGAGCAGTTCGCCGGCGCTGCCGGTGCTGAACGCCGGCGTGCTGATCGCGCCGTTACCGTCGACCGAGACGATGACGTCAACCTGTGGCGTCCCCAGGGCCTGCCCGGCGGAGAGGACGAGGTTCACCGCACCGCCGGCCGCCAGCGTCGCACCGGCGCTCGGTGTCTGACTGATCACGGATCCCGCCGGCACGGTCGTGCTCGGCGCGCTCGAGACAGTACCTACGGAAAGACCGGCGCTCGTGATCAACGTGCTCGCCGTGCTCTGCGTGAGGCCTACGACATTTGGCACGACGACGGTGATCTCGGGCGGAGCGGACGCCACGACGAGCGCGACGGCGCTGCTGGTCGCGACCTGTGTGCCCGCCGCTGGAGTTTGACTGATGACGGACCCCGGCGGCACGGTCGTGCTCAGCTCGGTGGTGACAGCACCCACCGTGAGTCCCGCATTCGCGATCGCGGTCGATGCCGCGGCCTGCGTGAGGCCGACGACGTTCGGGACGGTGATCTGCGGCGGCCCGGACGACACGAGGAGCGCGACGGCGCTGCCGTTCGCGACCTGCGTACCTGCCGCGGGCGTCTGACTGATCACAGAGCCTGACGGCGTGATCGTGCTCGAAACGGTCGTGACCGTACCCAGCGTCAGACCGGCGCCCGTGATCGCACTGCTCGCACCGGTCTGCGTCAGACCCACAACGTTGGGCACCGCAACCTGCGGCGGTCCGGACGAGACGACGAGCGAAACCGCGCTGCCGCTCGCAACCTGCGTCGCTGCCGCGGGTGTCTGACTGATAACGGACCCGGATGGAACAGTCGTGCTCGACGTGGTTGTCACCGTGCCGACGACGAGTCCCGCATTCGCGATCGCGGTCGTCGCCGCAACCTGCGTCAGACCCAGAACGTTGGGCACCGCAACCTGCGGCGGTCCGGACGAGACGACGAGCGAAACCGCGCTGCCGCTCGCAACCTGCGTCGCTGCCGCGGGCGTCTGACTGATGACGGATCCGGACGGCATCGTGGTGCTCGACACGGTCGTGACCGTACCCAGCGTCAGACTGGCGCTCGTGATCGCACTGCTCGCACCGGTTTGCGTAAGACCCACAACGTTGGGCACCGCAACCTGCGGCGGTCCGGACGAGACCACGAGCGAAACCGCGCTGCCGCTCGCGACCTGCGTCGCTGCCGCGGGACTTTGACTGATGATGGATCCGGACGGAACAGTCATGCTCGACGCTGTGGTTACCGTGCCGACAACGAGTCCCGCATTCGTGATCGCGGTCGTCGCCGCAGCCTGCGTAAGGCCCACAACGTTCGGCACCGCAACCTGCGGCGGTCCGGACGAGACGACGAGCGAAACCGCGCTGCCGCTCGCCACTTGTGTGAATGCCGCGGGCGTCTGACTGATGACAATTCCCGATGGCACGATCGCGCTCGAGGCAGTCGTCACGTCACCGGCCGTGAATCCCGCGTCAGTTAGCGCCGTCGATGCCGCGGGCTGCGTGAGACCGACGAGGTTCGGGACCGTCGGCTTCGGCAACGCCGTTCCGACCAGAATTTCCACGAGCGCAAGATTCCAGCGATCGCTCGTAGGCCCGATATCGTTGATCGTGACTGCGGTTCCAGCATCCGCCACTGGCGCGGCAAGTGACTGCACCCAGAAAGTGTAGGCAGCCGCCGCGTCGGTCCACTGGTGCACCATCAACTGGTTCGGGCCCAGCATGCGCGCCGCCGCGCGGGCGGAATCGTCGGCCACGCCGTAAACAAGAGAGCCGGCCCCGGTCGTCGTGAGCGAACCGGTTGTCGCGCCGAACATCGCGCTGGCTCCGCCGGTGGCGCCCGTACCGCCGGCGCCCTGGAACGAAACGACCGTCAGCGATTGATGGAAGCCGCCCACGAGGCTTTGCGCTGAGGTTACCGTGGCATTCACCAGCGGTAATGGCGCGTAGGCTTTCCAGATCTCCGCGGTCCCGAACTGTGTGTTGACACGATTGACGAGCGTCCAGGTGAGCCCGGCGCCTGAAATGGCGAGCGTCTGCTTCGCCGACACGCTCGTCGGACCACCCGAAGACGCGAAGAGAACAAGCAGCTCGTTTGGCGCTTTCGTGCTGAACACCGGGGTCGTCAGGGTGCCGGCGGTCCCATCGGCGGAGATCGTGTTGTCAATCGTGAGCGCGGCAGCCGTCGGCGCTCCTGACGAGACGAGCAGTGCGACGGCACTTCCGCCGGCGACGGGAGTGCCCGCCACCGGGCTCTGTTCAATAACGGATCCTGAGGGTACGACCGTGCTCGACGCGGTTGTCACGGCGCCAACTGTCAGGCCCGCATTCGTGATTGCTGTGGACGCGGCGGCCTGCGTGAGACCGACAGTGTTCGGCACTGCGATCTGCGGCGGGCCGGACGATACGACGAGGGCGACGGCGCTGCCGATCACGGATCCAGCCGGCACGATTGTGCTCGACACGCTCGTGATGGCGCTGACTGTGAGGCCCGCATTCGCGATCGCTGTCGATGCCGCCGCCTGTGTCAGACCGACGACATTGGGCACGACGACCTGCGGAGGTCCAGACGAGACAACCAGATTGACGGCGCTCGTCAACAGGATCTGCGTCCCGGCGGTCGGTGCCTCACTGATGACAATCCCCGACGGCACCGTCGTGCTCGACGCGTTCGTGACGGTCACGAGCGTAAGACCGGCGCTCAGGAGCGCACTCGTCGCCGCAGACTGCGTGAGGCCGACGACGTTTGGCACCGCGACCTGCGGCGATCCGGACGACACGACGAGCGCGACGGCGCTGCCGCTCGCGACCTGTGTGGCTGCCGCGGGCGTCTGACTGATCACGGATCCCGACGGCACCGTCGGGCTCGACGCCGCCGTCACCGTACCAAGCGTAAGGCCGGCGCTCGTGATTGCGCTGGTCGCCGCGGCCTGCGTGAGACCGACAACGTTCGGCACCGCGTTCTGCTGCGCTCCGGACGAGACGACGAGCGCGACGTCGCTGCCGCCCGCGACCTGCATGCCCGCGGCGGGCGTCTGACTGATCACGGATCCCGACGGCACCGTCGTGCTCGACGCGGTCGTAACGGCGCCCAGCGTAAGACCGGCGCTCGTGATCGTGCTGGTCGCCGCAGCCTGTGTGAGACCGACGACGTTCGGGACCGCGACCTTCAGCGGTCCTGATGACACGACGAGCGCCACCGCGGTGCCGCTCGCGACCTGCGTGCCGGCCGCAGGTGTCTGGCTGATGATGGATCCCGACGGCACCGTCGTACTCGATGCCGTCGTGACGGCACCGACCTTGAGACCGGCGCCAGAGATCGCACTGGTTGCCGCGGTCTGCGTGAGGCCGACGACGTTCGGCACCGCAACCTGCGATGGTCCGGACGAGACAACCAGCGCGACGGCACTGCCGCTCGCGACCTGCGTGCCTGCCGCCGGTGTCTGACTGATGACAGATCCCGACGGCACCGTCGTGCTCGACGCGGTGGTCACGGTGCCAACCGTGAGTCCCGCGTTCGCGATCGCCGTCGATGCCGCCGCCTGCGTCAGGCCTACGACATTCGGTACTACCGCTGGAGGTCCTGACGAGACCACGAGATCAACAGCCGAAACAGCCGCCACCTCCGTGCCGCCCGAAGGACTCTGGCTGATGACCGATCCCGCGGATATTGTGGTGCTTGATGCGGTGCTCACCGTTCCGACTGTCAGGCCGGCGGCGCCGATCGCGGCAGCGGCTCCCGCCTGTGCAAGGCCGACCACATTGGGCACAATGTTGACGACGTCGATTGTCACGCTCGCGGTGGCGATCGTGAACTTCGTCGTGTCCGCAGGCGTGAACGTCATCGACAGTGTCTGCGCCAGCCCGCTTGGCAAAACGGTGCCGGCCGGCGGAGTGTAGACGAACGTTCCCGGCGTATTGGCTGCCGCGTTCAACTGCGCGGCGCCGAGCGGCGTGCCGAACGCGATCTTGGCGGGCGGCGCCCACGTGATGATCGGCGTTGTCAGGTTCGTCACCGTCACTATCACCGGCGCGGAGCTCGCAATGCTGCCGGCGCTGTCGCGGGCGATCGCTGTCAAAGAATGAGTGCTATTGGTACTCGTGGCGGTGTTCCAGACCATCGAGTACGGCGCGCGGGTGACTTCAGGGCCGAGATTCGCACCGTCCAACTGGAACTGGACGCCCGCGACGCCGAGAGCGGCGGAGGCGATTGCGGAGATCGACGTCTGGCCCGAAACCGTCGCTCCATTCGCCGGTGTAGCCACCGACACCGCAGGCGGCGGCGCATCGGCTGTGACCAACGACGTCGTCACGACGTCGTACAGCGACGTGCCCTCCGTCCAGATCAGGCCGACCTGGTTGTTGCCAACCTTCGGGGATCCCGAAATGTAGTTGCGGCTCTGAATGCCGACGTCGGTGCCCTGGACAGCGGCCCACGCCGTCCACGCTGTGCCATCGAACTTGGAATAAAGAATGGAGTTAGCCAGGTCCGTGTTGACGATGAACACCCACAGGCTTATGCCGTCGGTTGCGCCAAACAGTCCGGCGCCCGCCTTGAACGACTGGCCCGCGCCAAGAAGCGGCGGCGCGGGTGACATGGTCGAAAAGCTGTTGGCGGCGACGTTATAGGTCGCGGCGTCGATCCCGTTTCCCGTGGCTTTGCGCCTGAAGGCGTAGATCTGCGTCGTGCTGACCGGGACGAGCGCCCAGTCGTTCTGATCGATGACCGCGTTCGACGAGAAGACGTTTCCGTCGCCTCCCAACTGCGATCCGATCACGATGCTGCTCCATGTGCCTCCGGCGTTCGATCGCTTGTAGCGAAGGTTCGTCTGATTGGGCTCGACATTCTGGCCGTTGTCGTACACCGCGAGCATCACGTCGTTCGCCAGCGGCGCAAACGATACGGCGTTGTTCTGATTCAGCATCGATCCGTCGATCACGGCGGGGACGGAGAACCCGCTCGCCCACGTGCTGCCAGTGTCGGCGTTATTCGACTTGCGTGCGTTCGCATCCACTTCCTGCTGGAGAATCGGACCGCCCGTGTGGATGAACTTTCCGCTGGACACGCCGATGGTGTTGCCGCGGGGCAGCGTCCACGTCGCCGCCGGCTCGTCGAAGTAATTCCAGGACGCCCAGACGATCGATGTGTCGGTCACGACAGCGCGGATGTGCCCCGTCCGGCCGTCCTGTCCGTCGAAGGCCATGCTGATGTCCGCATGGATGACGTCGACGGGACTGTTGTTCAGATACGCGATTCCGAGCGCGCGGCCGCCGCCCAGGAAGCCGTCGGGGCCGGCGGCCGCGGCGGGCGGGCTGTCTGCCCCCGGGGTCCACGTCGCCGTCGCGAGATCCGGACCCGACGAGCGAAATGACTTGACGATGTGGTTCGATCCGCCATCGGAATCGGCCGTAGAGGTCAGCGTAAACAGCCACCACACACGCGAATTGGCCGCGTAAACAAGGTGCGACTGCGCCGAATGTCCTGTCGCATCGTCGAAGCTCCCGGCGATCTGACTTCCAATCGTTATCGGAAGACGGGCGCTCGACTGCGCAGCGATCGGCGATGTGGCCGCTCGCAAGGCCATGGTCCGTGCCGAAAGCTCCCCAAGCGGATTTCGATGGTCGGCGGCCCCTGCCGAACTGCCCATGAACGGCGATTTCCATGCCGAGATCACGGGTGGAGTGACGACGAACATCGCTGCCGCCAATGCGAGTCCGAGGATGAGAAGTCTCCTCACGAGAGCCCTCGCCGCTGTCTCCGACCTCTTGAACGCACGGCTTGCCATACCCTGAGGACTGCAAGCCAGTCGCCTGACAGGTTCAGGGAGAATCAACGATTAGTCACCTCGCAAGAGGAATTCTGTCTCCCGCTCGCGGTGAACGACGACCAAGCTTGGTACTGAAGTACCGCAGGTGACGGCCGCGAAAGACCCACCGTTCGATATGTCACGCAGCCATGCGAATCGGCGGGTCGCGGGTCACATTTCGGGCGAACCCCGCGCATCCGGCAGGCGCAGGGATGGCGGAGAATCGAGAGGTTCGAGCTTCTCCTTGACAGCTTAGGAAAGCGGCCGTAGCATTCTCCTAACTGGCATAGGAGAGCCGAGTGGCACCGCAGGCTGATCTCTTACCGGGCACGCTGGATCTGCTGATCTTGAAGGCGGTTTCGCTCGGGCCGCAACATGGTTATGGCGTGTTGCTTCGCATCGAGCAAATCTCCGGCGGCGCACTGGCCATCGAGCAGGGCGCGCTCTATCCAGCCCTGTATCGCCTGGAACACCAGGGATTGCTCGATACGGACTGGGGCGCTTCCGACAACAACCGCAGGGCCAAGTTCTACCGGCTCACTGCCGCCGGCCGAAAGCGGTTGAAGACCGAAAGCGAACGTTGGAATCGCACGGCTCTCGCGATCAACACGGCACTCCGCGCACACGAGGCGTAATGCCGCTGCTGGCCCGCATGCGTTCGTTCTGGCGCAACGCGCTCCACCGTTCCGAAATGGAGCGGGATATGTCGGACGAATTGCGGTTCCATCTTGCGCGGCGCGCCGAGGATCTGGTCGAGCGCCGCGGCCTCGCGCCAGAAGAAGCCATGCGGATCGCGCGACTCGAGTTCGGATCGGTGGAGAAGTACAAGGAAGAGGCTCGTCAGAGTCTGGGACTCAAGCTGCTGGACGAATTGCGCGCCGATCTGCGATATGGGCTTCGCGCCTTCGGCAAGAGCAAAGGCTTCACGGTGGCTGCCGTCGCAACGCTCGCGCTCGGCATCGGCGCGAACACGGCGATCTTCAGCGTGATGGATTCGGCCATGCTGCGGCTGCTTCCGGTTCAACGGCCACAGGAGCTCGCCGCCGTCCTTCTGCAAACGCCAGGGCAGCCCGCCGAGGACGGCTTCACGAATGCGCTTTGGGAAGCCATACGCGATCGGCAGGACGTGTTCTCCGGCGTTTTCGCCTGGAGCGCCCCCAAGCCGCTCGCCTTCGCCCGGGGCGGCGCGATGCGCGACGTGCAGGGATTGATGGTCAGTGGCGACTACTTCAACACGCTCGGCGTCACGCCGGCCGCCGGACGACTGATCGTCGCGGCCGACGACCGGCGCGGGTGCACACCTGTCGCCGTGCTCAGTTACGGCTTCTGGCAGGCGCACTTCGGGGGAGCGGACAGCGCCCTCGGCAGTACCGTCTCTCTGGAGCAGCAACCGTTCCAGGTGATTGGAGTCACCCCGCGGCATTTCTATGGCGTTAACGTCGGCAAGAATTTCGACGTCGCAATCCCACTCTGCGCGAGCGCACTCTTCGACACGAGGAACCTTGACAGCCGCTCGCGGTGGTGGCTGAGCATCATCGGTCGCGTGAAGGCTGGAGTTACACCCGAACAAATGAAGGCGCGGCTTGGAGTGCTTTCGCCTCACGTCATGATCGCCGCGCTGCCCGACTGGGATGCAGCCGGGCAGCAACGGTTCCTGGCGAGGAAACTGGATACCGCGCCGGCGGGAACCGGATCTTCCGATCTGCGCAGCGCCTTCCGGGAATCCCTGAACATTCTGATGGCCATCGTTGCGCTCGTGCTCTCGATCGCGTGCGCGAACATTGCCAGCCTGATGCTGGCGAGGGCCACCACCTCCGGGAAAGAGATTGCGATTCGCAAAGCCCTCGGTGCCTCGCGAAGCCGCCTGATTCGGCAACTGCTCACGGAATCCGCGCTGCTTTCGTCAGCGGGGGCCGCGCTCGGCCTGGTCTTCGCAAAATGGGGAAGCGCACTGCTGGTGCGAAAACTGTCAACTGGTCGAAATCCTCTCTTTCTCGATCTCTCCCTTGACGGCCGCGTCCTGGGATTCACCGTCATCATCACCATCGCGACGACAGTGCTGATTGGCCTGCTGCCGGCTCTCCGTTCGACGCGGATTGCGTTGATGGAAGCCATGAAGGCGAGGTCAGTCGCTGGAAGCGAGCAGCGGTCGCGCTTTCGCTTGGGAAAGTGGATTGTGGCGGGCCAAGTCGCGCTGTCACTCGTGCTGCTGATCGGCGGCGGCCTGCTGCTGCGCACGTTCGTGAAACTGTTGACGCTCGATCTTGGCTTCGATCGACACAACGTGCTGGTGGTGAGTGCGAAGCCGCCATGGTTTGCCGCTGACACAGCGAAGCTGCCGCCGGAGCAACGGCAGGCAGCCTACGACGAGATCGGGCAGCGGCTGCGCGCAATCCCGGGTGTGATTTCCGTGGCCCGCTCGTTTACCACGCCGATCGGCGACGACAACTGGTTCAGTGACATTCAAACGAATGTCGCGAACCCGCCCACCGGCGACGAGGCAACCACCTATTTCAACTTCGTGACGCCCGGATATTTCGCGACCATGCGCATGCCCCTCCTGGCGGGCCGGGACCTCGATGAACGCGATACAAACCATTCTTCGCTCGTCGCCGTCGTGAATGAGACCCTGGCGCGGAGGTTCTTCCCCGGCGTGAATGCATTAGGAAGGCTCTTCCGCTGGGGCGACAAGCGGAATCCGGTGGAGGTCGTCGGGATCGTGAAGGATTCGAAGTACGAGTCGGTGCGGCAAGTCCCGCCCCCCACGGTGTTCCTGCCAGCGACTCAGGTGCCGCCGCACGCGGCGGCGGAAGAATTTGCGGTGCGAACAGCGGTTCCGCCCGCCACCGTCATAGCCGCAGTTCGACAAGCGGTGACGGCGGTGAGTCGAGATATCCCCGTGAAGTTTCACACGGTCGCGGAGGAAGTCGACGACAACCTCGTTCAGGAGCGGCTGGTGGCAACGCTCTCTGGCTTCTTCGGACTGCTGGCGTTGCTGCTGGCCATGATCGGACTGTATGGCGTACTCAGCTATCTCGTGACGGAGCGGCAGGTCGAATTCGGCGTTCGCATGGCTCTGGGAGCGCAGCCCGCGTCGATTCTGCGGCTCGTGATGAGAGAGGTCGTCGTGGTGCTGGCCGCAGGGCTTGCGACCGGGCTCGCGGTCGCCTTCGCAAGCGTCACGCTGCTGGAACGGATGCTGTTCGGACTCGAGCCTCGCGACACGATGACGATGGTGACCTCGGTTTGTCTGCTTTCCACCATGGCCTTGCTGGCGGCGTACCTGCCCGCGCGCCGCGCCACGCGGATGAACCCGATGGCGGCGCTTCGGTCCGAATGAATCGTGCGGCCGCGATCACGAAAGGACTCTGCGCCCATTGTCAAAATAGCGGCTGCGCTCTTCAAAAGCGTCCAGCTTGCACCTGCCTGCAATTCGAACCATAGTGTTCGTTTCGAGCAAGACCAATTCGTCACGTTCTTGTTACGCAGCAACCAGGAGGTTTCGATGGCGAAAGCAGCGAAAGCCGTGCCCGAGGGTTATCACACCATCACGCCGCAGCTGACGTTGGACAACGCCGCGCAGACGATTGATTGGTACAAGAAAGCGCTCGGCGCCGAGGAACTGAGCCGAAGTGTGGGGCCCGACGGCAAGATCATGCACGCCGAGCTCAAGATCGGCAACTCACGCTTCATGATGAACGACGTCATGCACGGCGGGAAGGGACCCCAGGCTTTTGGGGGATCACCTGCGTCGTTGTGGCTCTTTGTGGAGAACAGCGATTCACTGTTCAATCGGGCCGTAGGCGCGGGCGCGAAGGTCCAGACGCCCCTGGCCGATCAGTTCTGGGGCGATCGGGCCGGCGCCGTCGCCGATCCGGCAGGCTACACGTGGTGGATAGCGACACGTAAGGAAGATCTCACGCCGGCGGAAATGCAGCAGCGCGCGGCGGAATTCTTCAAGCAGATGGCGCAGGGGGCGCCGCACTAATCTCCGGTGCGGTGCGGATGCTGACGCGCGTGCTCGCTTCATCGAGACCAACACCGCGTCAGCATCATTCGCGACGTCGGTCAGAAGCGGAATCCGGCGCTGACGTCGAATCGCCGAGCGGGCATGCGGTAGTACTGCGCATCGCCAAGCTCACTCTCTGAGACGGGCGCGCGCGCGTCGGTCAGGTTGCGGCCATCGACGCGCAGTTCCCACCGCTCGAAGCGGTAGCCGACACCGATATCCAGTGTTGTGAACGGCGACGCCGGTGCCGTGTTTCGCTTGTCCAGATACCGGTCGCCCGTATATTTCACGATGACATCGCCGACGAGGCCCGTCTCCTGGGCCACGATCAGACCCGCCGAAAACAGATGACGCGCGGACATCTCGAAGCGGTTGCCGGCGAGCTGTGTGTTCGCGCCGTCGAAGTCCTGAACGAAGTCGACGAACCTGCCATCGTGGAAACTGTATGCGACCCGCCCAACGATGCTGCGCGCCGCTCGCGCCTCCGCCGCGATCTCGAACCCCTGAAATCGCGTTGAGCCGCTGTTCTGAAGCGACGGCAGACCGCCGACGACTGTCGCGGCGACCAGGTTCTCGAAGTCCATGCGAAAGAGAGAGGCCTCCAGATCGACGCGCGCTTTCGCCGCGCGCAGTTTGATACCGCCGTCATAACTGCGGGCCGTCTCGGGCTCGAGGACACCCTCGTTTTCGGCCAACGAGAAGTCGAATGCCGCCGGCTTGAACGTGTCGCGATAGTTGGCAAACAGCCTGGCGTGATCCGGTCCGTGCTCCCAAATGCCGAAGATCGCGCCTACGCTGCCGGCGGGCCGCACGTGGCGTGCTCCTTCGCCCTCGCCACGCCGCTCCCATGTCCCGTTCAACCTCACGCCGGTTGATACGTGCACGCGCGTTGACGGTGTCCACTCGAGCTGCGCATAGCCACCGGAAAACAGCCGCCGGCTCTCCGAATCGAGATCCAGCCTCGCTCGCTCGGCCACCGGGTTCGCGACGGCCCCACTGAGCGGCACGGTGTACGTGAATGTCGCGCCCCTGCCCTCGCCGTTCCCGAAGACGAAGTCGCCGCCGGCGCTGAACTGAACCTTGGAAGCCACAGGCCAGATGACGTGAGCATCGGCGTAGAGATCGTTGATGTCGATGTTCTCTTTGAAACCGGTCGCGTTGCTGGATGTGTCCGAGACGTCGGTCAGGAACCCTCGAGACATGGTTTGCGCCGAGTGAGAGTACGAGGCGATTGTCGTCCAGCGAGCCTTCGTCCTCACGGCTCGCTCGGTGCCGAACGCGAGACTGATCCGCGTGTCGTCGAGAAATGCGCCCGCCGGGTTGTAATTCGCGTCGAGCGGCGTGGCGCTTGACAATGCACTGCCCGCGCGCACGTGAGGGCTCGCCGGGTCCTGAGTGAGCCAGTTGACGTCGGCGAACAGCCACATTTTCCGATCCTGAGATCGGCTGGCGCCGCGATAGTTCGCATGTCCTCGCGCAAACGAGGTTCGCTCGTCCCTGAACCCCTGGCGATCGAAATCTGCAGTCAATCGCGATTTCCAGCTGCCAAACGCCGGCATCGCGAGATCGAGCGCCACGCTGCCGCTCGCGAACGTGCCGCCGCGCGCCGACAGATAACTCCGCTCGGCGGCCGCGGGCTTGTGGACGACGTGGATCGCTCCGACAAACGACGTGGCACCGTAGGTCACCGGCGCCGCGCCGCGCAGCACCTCGATGCGTTCGACGTCACGCAAATTGAGCGTGGTGAGATCCGGATTGAACGCGCCGCCCCACGGGATGTCGTCGACCACCAGGAGAAACGCGTCGAACTCGCGAAGGCCCCAGAACTCCGGCACCGCTCCGGCGGGGCCGGCATCGCTGCCCGGCGCGATTTCGACGCCGGCGGCCACCGACAGCGCGTCGCGGAGATTCGTCGCGCCCATCGCGCGAAGCGTGTCGCCGTCGAGAACTTCGATCGACACAGGTACATCGTGCGGCGCCTCGGGCACGCGAGTCGCAACGACTTCGATCTGTTCATTGATCCCCAGCGGCGGCTGCGGAGGTGTACTCGGTGAGGTCTGCGCTGCCGCCCGCGCCGTCAGCGCGAGCGAGCTGGCGAGGACGAGTGCACGGATCACGATTGGGCCCGGCGTCATCATCTGCGCGGACCTCCCGCCGTGGATGCCGGCGTGAAGGACAGTGAATCGTAGCCAGCCACACTCGATACTACCAGTGCTAGTACGTTAGTACCCGCTCGAATCCGGAGCGTTCGTGGCGTGGTCTCCCAGGATCTGCACGATCTCCGGCCGCGTGAAAAAGGCGGCCCATCCGATCGCGTCGCTGTCGTGTTTGCTGTCGCGGATGTTCGGATTGGCGCCGGCTGCCAGGAGTACGCGCACGATCTCGGCCTGGCCAGGTCCAGCAGGAGCGAGATGATCTCCCGACCTTTACGCGGACTGCCGGCCGCCCTTGGCGGCGCAACAAGAATGGTAACGCCGCGGTCCGAGCAGCAAATACTCCCCTGCCGATTGCCGTGACGAAACCGCAGGAGCCGTGGCCGGAACTCCGCGGTCATTGCCCACGTTCTCGCGAAAAACACGGGAAAAGTTCACTTATCCCTTGACCGACCATTTTGGTCGGATATATCCTAAGGCACGTTCTGATTGGCTGGCGACGGGCACTCGTCGTGCTGCCGAGATGAAAATGCCCGTCTGGTGCGGAAACACCCGACGGGCCGTCGAACCTGGTCTGGCGAGACCTATCAACCGCTTGCGCGCTTGACGTGTCCGACGTCCGCCATTGTACGGACGGGCAGATGTCGGCGCAACTGCGTTTAGGAGTACTGCGCTTATGCGTCGGCTGCTCGTCATCTTCTTCGCATCGTTCCTTCTTGCATTCCCGGTTGCCACGGCGCATGCGGGGCAGCTGCAATCTGCGCTGCACGGAAAGATCCTCGACGCGAGCCGAAGCCCGCTTCCCGGTGCTCGAATCATGGCGGTCGCCGATCACGACGGTGCAACAGCATCGACGATCAGCGATCGCTCAGGCGACTTCACACTGCTCCTCGAGTCCGACCGCTACACGATCAAGATCTCGGCAGAGGGTTTTGTCGAGATCGTGCACCGGATCAACCTCGTCGGAGATTCGACTGAACGCCGCGAATTCGTGCTCCAGCTCGCAGGGGTCGGCGAAAGTGTCAGCGTCAGCGCGTCTGCGGACGCAGGCGCCACGATGATCAGCAGCGGCATGAAGATCGCGACACCATTACGCGACGTGCCACAGTCCATCACCATCGTCTCGCGAGAGCTCATCAAAGATCAGTTGATGATGGGCGTCGGGGACACGGTGCGGTACGTCCCCGGGATCACGTATCACCAGGGGGAAAACAACCGCGACCAGGTCGTGATTCGCGGCAACAGTTCGTCGGCCGATTTCTTCGTCGACGGCGTCCGGGATGACGTGCAGTACTACCGTGATCTCTACAATCTCGATCGCTTGGAGGCGCTGAAGGGGCCGAACGCGATGATCTTTGGACGCGGCGGCGGCGGCGGAGTGATCAACCGGGTGATCAAGCAGCCGACATTTCAGCCGCTGCGGGAATTCACCGTGCAAGGCGGTGAGTACGGCAACAAGCGTGTCGCCGCGGACGTCGGCCAGCCGCTCTCTCGTGCGGTTGCCATACGACTGAATGGCATGTTCGAGGATTCAGGGAGCTTCCGACAGGCGGTGAGCCTGCGGCGCGTAGGCGTCAACCCGACGCTGCTGTTCGTTCCAGACATTCGAACGAAGATCACCGTCGGCTACGAGTACCTGCGCGATACGCGCGTCGCGGATCGCGGAATCACCTCGTATCAAGGTAAGCCGGCGAGCGTCGGGATGTCCACCTTCTATGGCAACCCCTCGGACAGTTACGTGCGCGCCCAGGTCCATCTCGGGTCGGTCACCGTGGAGCGCCGGATCGGAGAGGTGAACGTCCGCAGCCACACGCTGATTGGAGGGTACGATCGCTCCTACCAGAATTACGTTCCCGGACCCGCGTCAGCGGACGGAACCCAGGTCACGGTGGCGGCATACAACAACGCCACCCAGCGCCTCAACGTATTCAACCAGACGGATGCGGTGTACGTTCTTTCCACGGGCCCGGTTCGCCACACACTGCTCGCAGGGGCGGAAATCGGACGGCAGGCGACCGTCAACTTCCGCAATTCGGGATTCTTCAACAATCAACAGGCGGCGATTCAACTACCGTTCGACAATCCGACCGTGACGGTTCCTGTTACGTTCCGGCAGAATGCGACCGACGCCGACAATCACGTCATTACGAATGTCGCAGCCGTACTTGCGCAGGACCGGCTCGAGCTCTCGCACCACGTGCAAGTCATCGGCGGAATCAGATTGGACCGCTTCGATTTGCGATACCACAACAATCGCAACGGCAACACGCTCGAGCGCGTTGACAACCTCGTGTCCCCGCGCATCGGCATGGTCGTCAAGCCGACGGGCCCCTTGTCGCTGTACGGCAGTTACGGCGTCTCGTATCTGCCCAGTTCGGGAGACCAGTTTTCTTCGCTCACGACAATCACGCAACAAGTCAGGCCTGAGAAATTCAACAATTATGAAGTGGGCCTCAAGCTGGACACGCGTGGCGGCTTGTCCATCACGGGTGCCGTGTACCGGCTGGATCGCATCAACACTCGCTCGATCGATCCGAACGATCCGACTCGCATCGTCCAGACGGGGAGTCAGCGGACGAATGGTTATGAACTGGGCGTGAACGGCCACGTCACGGCCGCATGGTCCGTCACCGGCGGATACGCGTATCAGAATGCGTTCGTGACGAGCGCCACCGCCTCCGCCCGGTCCGGCGCACAGGTGGGCCAGGTCCCCCGTCACACGTTCTCGCTGTGGAACAACTACCGCATCCATCCGAAGGTCGGAGTAGGCATGGGCGTCACATGCCGGTCGGACATGTTCGCTGCCATCGACAACACTGTGACGCTGCCGGCGTATACGCGTGCCGATGGGGCCGCGTACTTCACTCTTCGGAAGGGTGTGCGTGTGCAGGCGAATGTGGAGAATCTTCTGAACAAAAAATACTTCCTGAACGCCGACAGCAACACGAACATCTCGCCGGGGTTTCCGCGCACGCTGCGAGTGGCGTTGACCGCCGGGTTCTAGGCAGACTGCTGAAGAACGCAGCCTGAAGGTCAATGCCAGATGCCAATGCCAAATGGTGAATGATTTGGCGTCGACACTGGCTTTTCAACAATCTGCGGCGAGCGCCAGCGCCGCTTCGACATGGAACCGGCACATAATGAGCGGATGAGCACGCTCACTGCAGAACAGGCCAAACTCATTCTCGGTGCTGTCGGATTGCCGTCGCTCCAGGCCGAGCATCCGGTCACCCGGGGTGTCATCGCCGCGATTCCGCCGGACAAGATCGATTACCGGCCCGACGACATCGTCAAGAGCGCGATCGATCTCGCGTGGCACATCGTCACGGCTGAGAACCGGTTCCTCGAATCGGTGATCAACGGCGCGTTCGATCTCACGCCGGTGCCGCGCCCGGACACGATCCGGACCTCCGACGGCGTGAACCGGTGGTATTCAGAGCGCTTCGAGAAGAACGTCGCGCGACTGGCGCAGCTTCCGGGCGAGCAGCTGACGAAGATCATCAATTTCCGCGGAATCTTTCAGTTGCCAGCGGTGGTCTACGTTCAGATTGCGCTGAACCATTCGATTCATCATCGCGGGCAGCTCTCGATGTACTTGCGGCCCATGGGCGCGAAGGTGCCGTCGATCTACGGCGAGAGTTACGACGCGCGGATTGCACGCGAAGCGGCACAGGCGCCGCAGGTCTGACGCGGACGCAGAGCCTCGTACCCTACGGACTCTCACATCCGCACACGCTTTTCGAGAAACCGCCGCTCGGTGGAGTTCCGGGCGAGCGCGAGCGCGGCCGAGAAATGCGTCTGCGCTGTTTCGCGATGTCCACGACGGAGATAAACAAATTCGCTCATGGTCGTGGTCCTCTCTTGTGACCCTCGTCCTGGGGCCGGCATGCCTTCGTGGCCTTGGCGAAGGCGGGTGGCCGCAGTCGAGGTCAGTTCACGTGTCCGACACCTATTCGACGTTCGACCCCGGAGCGTCCGGACATCTTCTTTTGCGCCCTAGTTGCGGTGCTTAACCCTGTGGGCCCCTGGTGCCGTGGCTTGCGTTGCGATGGGCCGGCTCGTCATAATCCACGCCGTTCGAGCGGCATGGTGCCGCGCGCGAATTCTAGGAGCGTGTGTCGTGACACATCGATCGATTGCCTGCATGATCCCGCCGGCGCTGGTCCTCGCCGTCGCGATGTCCTCGGGAGCATCGGGCAAAGGCACAGAGACAACCAACCGGAACGGTGCTCATCTCCTCTCCGCCGGCGACGCGGACGGAGCAGCGGCCGCTGATGATGTGCAGCAGAAGGGACGGTACAAAAAGCAGGGAAGCAATTGTGAGTGGGATGCGAACGACACCGGACCCGACCAGTGCGCGCCGCTGACGAAGGGTCGCTTCAAAAAGACGGGCGACACCTGTTCGTGGGCTTTCAACGACACGGGCCCCGACCAGTGCCGGCCGCCGAAAGGACGCTGGGCGAAAGCCGGAAGCCGATGCGTGTGGCGCCCGAAGGACACGGGACCCGATCAATGCAATCCGAGGCAGCCGCGCTGACGCGATGAGCTTCGCGCACCTCACGTTGGCGACGCGCGACGTCGAGCAGACGGCATCGTTCTTCGAAAGGACGCTCGGCTATACCCGGCGCTCGGACCCTGGAAACTCTCCTCTCGAGGCAGTATGGCTGGACCTCGGACGCGGGCAGGAGATGCACGTGCTCTTTGTCGACAGGTTCCAGGTGTCGCCGTTTGAAAACGAGTTCGGCCGCCACGTCGCGGTGTTCTACCCGCTGCCACAGTTTTCCGCTCTCAAGCAGCGCCTGAGCGCCGAAGGTGCGGAACTGATCGAACCGATCCGGGCCACGCCGTTCGAGCGCTTCTTCTTCCGGGAGCCGGTGAACGGCTACGTCTTCGAGGTCATCGACGCGGAGCGCTCGATGCCGTCCGACAGGCGCTGATCGCGGCCGATGTTCGCCGCGATCACCCTTGGAGCGCGTTTCAAGATTGCCGGAGCGAGGCCGCCGTTTGTCTTTGAAACGCGTTCTCAGAAGCCTTTCGCCATCCACTTGGACCAGTAGAACGTCAGCGGCACCTTCCCGGTATTGACGATGCCGTGCGGCGTGTTGCCGGCGCAATACATGATCGCGCCGGGTCCGACCTCGGTCGTCTTGCCGCCGCATTCGATCTCGCCGGTGCCGGCGGCTATGATGAGGAACTCCTCCTCGGGATGCTGGTGGACCGGATGCGGGCTCGCGCCGGGATCGAGAACCGCCATGCCGGTGCACACTCCGCTCAATTGATCGGTCGGTCCGTTGTAGTGCACAAATACCGTGCACCCGTTTTGTGACTCCGGTTTGAGCACATCGATCTCGAGCACTCCCTCCGGCAGTTTTGCCGCGGTCGTTTCGACGCTGACGGCGCTGTCCTGTTTCGCAGCCATGCGGGGCATCGTCCGACATTCTCACGGCGCGGTCAAGGCACTGGCCGGCCGTCGCGCTTTCTTCGCGCCATTTCTTTCAGACGGCGGGCTACTCCTCTATCGGGCCCGGAACCTGGCAATCATGTCCTTGTGCGTAGTCCGGAGCGTCCAACGGGTTGGGCAGCGCGGGCGCCGGCTTCGTCGGATCGAGAACACCGATTCGTTTGTTCACCAGCAGGACCTGATAGGCCCAGGCCGGCAGCGGGCTGGATTTCAGCACGGTGCAGGCCTGGTTATTGAAGTGAAGATGTACGACGTGGAACGTACGTTTGAGCTTTCTGACCAGCTCCAGGAACCATCGATCGGCGCCGTGGATCTCCATTGCGAGCTGGTCGATTCGATCGAGCACCCGATCTGGCGTCGCCATCAGCGACGCCAGCTCCGCACCCTCTACGTCAATTTTCACGACGAGCGTTCTGCCTGCATCTCCGTTCTTCGATATCTGGCTCTTCAGCGTGTCGAAGATGCGTGATTCGATCATCGCTCGCCTGGGACCGATACACTCATCGTGGAATATGGACCGACCGCTCGGGCACGCCGCGGCAGGGGGACTGAAGCAATCATATTGGTGCACTGTCAGGCCGTAGGTTTGCGAGATCTCACATCCCCAGTCGTCGGTGGGCCCGATGCCGTACGAATACGCCGATTTGGCGCTGCCTAACAGGTTCTCGCACATCAAGTACCCGCCATCGTTGGGACTGCCAAACCGTCGCAGCGTGCAATTCTTCAGCGTAATGGGCCTAAGCTCCATCAACAGCTGCTGGCGAATCTGACGTGCCGTCAGGTTCGGGCGCAGCAGCGGCCGGGCGGCCAACGCGCCGGCCGCCACCACGAACAACGTCACAACGATCCAGCGGAGTCCTCCGGGCAGTCCACGCGGCCGCTGAGGAATCGTCATAGGTGGTACTCGCGGCGAATGAGCCTACTCGGCGACACCATTGTCGCGAAGGATCTTCCACACCTTCTCCGGCGTAATCGGGATGTCGATGTGGCGCACGCCCAGATGCGCGAGCGCGTCGACGACGACGGCATTGACGATCGCTGGTGGCGCGCCTTTCACTGAGAACCTGACCGGAACCGTCGGGCACCCCGCTGGCGTCCACGAGCAGGTGCGCATCACGTCGAGGGCGGTGGCGCGGACGTCGGCTTCGAGGCAGCCGCCGCTCACGCCCCCGAGCGTGCTGCCATCATCTTCTAGAAGGAATTTCGCGCCGGGACGGCGATACGGGGAGCCGGTGATTCGAACGGCCGTAGCGAGAACCGCGTGGCGTCCAGCCGCGGCGAGGCCGCCGACACGGGCGACGATCTCCCTAGTCTCCTTGCGATGTTTCATTGGACTGTGGGTGGGTGCGTGTTTGCCGCCTACTGTATTCGCTTGGCGGGAGGCCGCGCAAGCGCGAGGCGATTCGGCCGAGGTTTCAAGCCGCGACGTTTTCAGCCATGATTGATATCGGTTCGAAATCTGCGTGGAACCTCACGACGTATGCAACAACAGCCGCAGCAGCCGACGCCAATCACCGACGAGGAAATCATCGACCTTGCGCGCGCGTACGACGGCACGTCTCCAGCGCGACGGAAGAATACGGAAGACTACCTCCGTGACGGAACGTATTACACGAACGGGTACGTGCGATTGCGCATGAGGGGTCTGACGCATGAACAGGCACGCGAGATCTTTCTGAGCACTGCCGAACGCGATGCGTACTACGACCTGGACATCAGCGCGCCCGGATTGCCCTGGGTGGGAGACGATGAGATCATCGACGTGTCGGCCAGATTCATCTCGCGGTATCGGGCGATCGGACGATTCCAGCGACAGAATCGGCAGGATAACTATCGCGACCTGACGTTTTATTTCCGCAACTATCTGGAATATCGGCGGCGCGGATTCGACCACGAGCGCGCGATGCGTCAGATGGAACGGGACATGAACGCGGAAGCAGGCCTGCCCGATCCGTATCCAGTGCTGGTTGAGCCGATGACCGCGTTGACTGCGGCCGGACGTATCTTTCTGCGCGAGGGTCAACCCCACCGCGTGAAGGGCGCGTCCGCCTTCCCATTGCTCGACCGATTCGCCAACACAGGCGATGTGTCCGCGTATGTGGGCACGTATCGAGACAAGGGCTACAACATGTTCCGCGTGTGGCCGTACGTGCCCAACCCGCCGTGGGACCCCGGATGGAATCCGCCGCCCAACGACGTGATTATCGCGTTCGTACAACACGTGAGAGATGAAGGCTTCACGGTGGAGATCACGCTGCTGACCGATGACGATCCGTCACGCATTCCGTGGGCACGCAGGCTGGTGGAAGATTTTGGGGCCGCCCGGCCAGAGAACCTCCTCATTGAAATCGGAAACGAGCCGCTCACGCATAAAAACATCAGGGTCGAGGAATTGAAAGACGTGTGCGAGCGCTCGGGTTTTCTGTACTCGAGCGGGATCTATGAAGACAGCGCGCGCACGTTCGGCCGATACGGCACGCATCATTCGCTCCGCGACACCGAATGGCCTCGCAGGACTCATGATGCTCTGGAGTTCTACAACGGCGGCGGGCCTAACGCGCCATCGGACCCGGCGCACAGGATGCCGTGGGTGCTCGATGAGCCGATCAGGCCCGACGAAGCAAGGGGGAACATCGAGGACAAGAGGCGCGACTTCTACGCGTATGGCGCTGGCGCGTCGATCATGGCCGCCGGAGCGACATTTCACTCGACCAGCGGAAAGTTCGCGGCCGTGCCGGAGGGCGAGGACGGCATCTGCGCCGATGCATTCGGACGCGGTCTGAATGTGTTTCCGCCTGATGCGCCGAACGGCGCGTACGAGCGGATCGTTGAAGACACTCTGCGGACGTACGCGGTTGGGCCATACATGGTGCGCATCCGCCCGCAAAGTCCCCAACCACCTCGAAGCGGATTCCGTCCGCTCGACGAGTTCGCGATTTGCTTCGTTCGCGGGTAACGGCCGGCTGAAGCCGGCCACCACAAGCGAGCTAAGCTAGCGCCGTGGCGCGCGCGTCAGACCGGCGCGTTCCATCGCCGAGGGGATTTCGGCGTTCTGCATGAACCAGCGCCACACACGACCCGTGCGGAGATTTTCCGCACTGAGGAGAGTGATACCGAGATCGATTCCGATGACATCCTGGTTCACCCATCCGTCGGTAGGATGGAACGCATCAGCGAAACCGTAGCGTCCGTAAATACGATCTCCGAAGCGGCGGCGCATCTCGCGAAGGGCAGGGACGGTGATGTCCGGGGCGAGCATCAGCGAGCCGGCGGCGGCGCACGGCACCACGCTGCCGTCGATCGCCGCGTGACGCGGCGGTCCGCCCCAGGCCACGTAGCCCTTGCGGCTGTCCGACGCGGTGATGCCCCACACGTTGTCGGTGTAACCGGGGAACTCGCGCGCCAGGCGAAGACAGAACGCCTTGTGCACGCGCGTGGCCGTCACGGAGTTCTCCCACCAGTCGGTCCGCGGCGATTCGCGCTCGCGCCATCCGCGGAAGTCCACCCACGCATGCGAGTACTGATGCACGAACAGCGGATCGGGGCCGCCGACGTACGAGCGGCCTTCGAACGTGGTGACCGGCCGCCGCCACGCATGCCACGATTCGGCTGGAATGGCCTGCGCGGGCGAGCCTATCGCGAGCAGATAGAGGATCATCAGCTCGCAGTAGCGGTCCCACCGGCCGGTGAGGAATCCGCTCTCCGGTTTCCAGCCGTGCGACAGCAGCAACCGATCGCCAGCAAGCATCCATTCGAAATCGACGCGGCTGTAGATCGCGTCGGCAAGACGCGGGATCTCGGGATCGCCTGCGAAGCACTGGCGCGCCGTCAGCACGCCCGCGAGCAGCAGGGCCGTATCGATCGACGACAGCTCGCTGTTCCACTCGCGCTTGCCGGTCGCCAGATCGATGAAATGATAGAACCAGCCGCGCTGATGCTCCTGCCGCTCGGCGAAGAAGCGCAGGGTGCTCCGAGCGCGCGCGATCGCTTCTGCGCGCGGGATCCACTGACGCTCGGCGGCGATGCAAAGACCGCTCAACCCGAACCCAACGGCGGAGATGCTGCCGACGTTCCGGCCGCCTCCCTCGACGGGCGTGCCGTCGGTGCGCGATCGATCCCGCACGATCCCGGTTGAGCGATCCGCCTGTTCCCAGAAAAACAGGAACGAGCGTTTCGACAGGTCCTCGAGCAGCGCCTCGTCCTCGGCCGAGACGATCGACCGTTGCGAGCCTGTCACCGCGACAGAATGATCGACGGTGGGGCCTGGCGTCCTGCCGACGGACCACAGCGTTGCCGCCCGCAGCGCGGAGAAAAGTACGACCCCCGAGGCGATCGCGGCCGTGCGCACTCTGTTCAGAATCCGTAGCGCACGCCGAGCTGCAGCCGCCGGCCCGGATCGATCAGGCTGCTCGGCCGGCCGAAATTCGGATTGGTTGCCGGCAGCGTAGGCAGGAATCCCTGGTAGCCGGAGAAGTTGTCGTAGCTGAAGATGTTGAATCCCTGGAACATCACCGACGCCTGATGCGTGCCATGGAATCGAAACGCCTTCTCCACGTGCAGATCGACGCTGCGATAGGCCCACGCGTTCGGAATGATGAACGTGAACTGCTCCGGCTGCCCCGCGTTGCGCTGGAAGCGCCGCTCGTTGACGCCGCCCCCGCGCGACTGATCGTCAATGGTATACGGAGTCCCCGAGCCGAGCGTGATGAAGGTGCTGACGATGAAGCCGAGTGGGAGTCCTACGATCCCCGTCATCACGAGCCGATGCCGCTCCTGGCTGTCAGTCGGGTATCGCGGATAGTCGGACACGCGCGGGAAATCGAGGCTGAACAGATCGCCGCCCGTCTGTTCCGATTTGCCGAGCGTGTAGGTAAGGCTGTAGCCGTACTTCGATCGGCCCACGCCGTACGGCCGATCGACCTGAAGATACAGACCATCGAACCACGCCTTTCGCCCCTCTGGATCCGAAATCAGGATGTTGGCAAATCCGGGCACGGAGAGACAGCACGAGCCGTCAGGCCGCCGCGTGCCGAAAATGAATGTCAACAGGTTCCGGCTGCGCATGCCTGAATACGTCGCCGACGTCACGATGCCGTGGATCGTCTGGCGCAGGCCCAGCGACCACTGATCCGAGACGGGAACCTTCGTGTCGTTGGCAATCAGGAACACCTCCGGATTCGGTGCGCGTCCGCTCGAGATGATCGATTCGAGCCCCTGAATGCTGAGAAACGATGGATCCCACACGATCGTCTGCACGCCGTCACGGATGCCGCCGTCGGTTGAGAACTGGAACGCACGCACGCCGTATTGCAGGCGGAACCGTTCGTCGAGTATCGAGTTGTACAGCACGCGATCGTAGTAGCGGCCCCAGCCGCCAAACGCGATCGTCTGCCCCTTCCCTGTGACGTCGTACGAAAACCCGAGTCGCGGCTGCCACATGTCGTAGCGCGGCTTGCGATCGCTGCCATCGGTGAAATAGCGATTCGCGTCCACGAACGGCGCCGTTGCCGCGCGCACGTTGTCGGGCGTCACGTAATCGTTGTTCAGCATGTCCGACTCATAGTCCCATCGCAGGCCGGCATTGAACGTGAGTCGTGGAGCGATCGCCCAGTCGTCTTGCACGAAGAGGCCGAGCTCATGGTTCTTCGCGCTCAGGTCAGGGTTGCCCGATCCGAAGACCGCGGTCGCGGGAAAGTCCCAGCTGATGTCGCCGCGATAGGTGAAGAGCGGGTTTCCGTTGAAGAACTTCTTCACGTTGTAGTCGGTGAAGCTGACGATCGCACCGGCCTTGGCCTGGTGGTTGCCGCGCCATTTCATGAACCGCGAGTAGTCGTTCCGGATCGACGCGCGCTGTTGGACGATGAACTGCTCGGTGTCGCGTCCGCCAATCCGGAGCAATCCCTGAAAATTCTCGCCAATGATTCCGGGATTCTCGGGCCTCGGATTCCATCGGAAGCGTTGATACGATGCATACGTCTCGTTCAAGAACGCGGGTCGCGCGATCTGCCACTTGCCCTGCATCGAGTCGACGCGGTTGTGGACGTTCTCCGCGGTCTGGAAACTGTTGGCGCCGCCCTGGCCGCCAAATCCCCGGATGTCGCTCTCGTTGCGCCAGCTGTAGGTGATCTCCGCCTGCTGGTCGCGTCGCGGTTGCAGCGACCCTTTCGTGAACAGGAGCTTTTCACGGAACGGGCTCGTGAAGGTACCTTCGAAGCCGCGCAGCCGCTGCACGAGACTCGCGGGCGCGTTCGAGACCGTACCGACGAGCACCGTGCCATCGCGATCCTGCCGGTTCTCTTCGTACGAACCGAAGAACTGCAGGCGGTCCTTGACGATTGGGCCACCGAGCGACGCGCCCCATTGCCACCGCTCGTAGGTCGGCTTCGGCTCGGTCCTGCCCTTTACCAGGAGGTCCTGCGAGTTGCGCACGATCGTTTTGTTCTCGACGAGACGCTTGTCCTGGTAGAAGCTGAACACGTCGCCCGAGTACCGGTTGCCGCCGCTCTTCGTAACCGCCGTGATGATCGCGCTGGCCGCCTTCTCGTACTCGGCCTTGAAGTTCTGCGTCAGCACCTGGAACTCCTGCACCGCGTTCTGCGGAAATGGATTGCCGCGGCTCGAGTCCTGGCCGACGATGCCGCCGTCGATCACGTCGTTTTTGAAGCTCACGCCGTCCACGAAGACGTTCACGTTCTGAGACGGCAACGCGCCCGCCGAGAACTCCTTTCGAAATTCATTGTCGGACACGCGAACGCCGGGGGCCAGCGCGGCGAAGTTGAGAAAGTTCCTGGTGTTCTGCGGAAGGTAGCGAATCTGTTCCTGCGTGATGTTCGTCGTCACCTGAGACGTGCGCGTATCGACGAGACGCGTGTCGCCTACCACCGTGACCGCTTCGGCGTACACCATGTCCGGGGTAATCCGGAAGTTGGCTGTGACGGTCTGTCCGACGAGCACTTCGACCGTTCTCGCCTCCGGCTTGAACTGCGACACGGTCACGAGGATCTTGTATTTGCCGGGGCGCAGCCCCGCGAGCGCGAACGTCCCGTCGGTCGCGGTGGTCACCTCGTGCCTGAATCCGCTCTCAATCTCCTGCGCGATGACGCTCGCGCCCGGGAGCACGCCGGTCGCGTCCGACACGGTGCCCTGAATAGTCGCCGTTGCTACCTGGGCGAATGCCACTCCCGACACGGCGATTGAGACAGTTGCCACCGAAATGATCCAGATCGCTGTTTGCTTCACTCGAGCCACACGACGCATGGAAGCCTCCTCCTCCGATCAGAGCCGCCTAGTGACGACGCAGCGAACGACCGCTGCATCAATTAGGCCGCTGGGTCGATACGTGGTGAAGCATCCGGGCATCAGTTCGCCGATGAGGTCAGAGCGGGTTTACGCCGTCACCGCCCTCCGAGCTTGCGGATAAAGTCGGTCTGCGAATCCGTCCCGGCGATTTCAATGCGCGGCAGGCGCAGCGGCCGGTCGTCGAGCGCGCTCAAACCAAAACGGCACGTGACGCCCGTGAGAAACCCGCTGGCTGCCACGAGATGCTGCACGACAGTGTCCGAATCACCATACGGATACGCGAACGCGCAGAGCGCCTGTTTGATCCGTCGTTGAATGTCCGCCCGTGCGCGGCTGGCCTCACGAACGATTTCCGCAGGCGTCAGCCCTGTCATTGGCGCGTGCGTCGCGGAGTGCGCGCCGATTTCGATCCCGCCTGCCGCAGCACGTTCGATTGCCGACCAATCCATCAGCCTGACCGGCTCACTGAACCCTGCGTCCCACGTGTTCCAGCCGCCGACGTGCTGGGTCACGACGAACAATGTCGCGCCAAATCCGTACTGCTGCAACAACGGTAGAGCACCTGCCATGAAGTCGTCATATGCATCGTCGAACGTGAGCGCAACCGGCCGTCCTGCGAGCGGCTCGCGTTTGTGAAGCGCCGCGGTCCATTCCGCGAGCGACACACTGTGGAATCCCGCATCGCGCAGGTACTCGAGATGGCAGCGAAACTGATCGGCCGACACCGTGTATCGCATCGCTGCACCTCCGCCGCGATCAGAGACGCGGTGATACATCAGGATCGGCAGTTTCGAGCCTGGCATTGACGGAGGCGCTGGCGATCCGCCACCAGACCATCGGATGCGCTCCGCAACGTGCGGCTCAGGCATGACAAAGTCTGCGGAGACGACGACGGGTGTACGTGGCTCGTCGGTGCGCTCGAACTCCATGACCGAGTACAGCGGCGTGCGTAATTCCCGCGCGAGCTGCAAGCCGGGGATCGCGCTCAACGTCTCCCTGACGGTTCGTGCGCCGAACGGGACGTCCCATACAAATCCTGCGGTCTTGGGGTCATCGGCAACCACGTTGGCATGCGCCGTCAAGAGGCGGCCGCCGTCGCGCAGCGCGTCGCAGAGCTTTCGACCGACGCTCCCGAGATCATCGACTCCGCCGACGTAATAGAGCACTTCGCTGCACACGATGAGATCGTTGCCGCCAGGCAGCGCGTCGCGCGCGAGGTCCAGACGCATGAAGGACACGTTCTGCCGCTGTGCACAGCGATCCGCGGCGCGCTCGAGCGCAATCGACGAAATGTCGGCAGCGACGAGCGCATCGACCCGCGCCGCGAGCGCGGCGGTGAAGTGCCCTTCGGCACACCCGATCTCCAGTGCGCGGCCGATCGGATGCGACGGCAGCAGCGAGAGCGTCTGCTCGTACTTTCGCGCTTCATACGCGGTCGTATACCGCCACGGGTCGGAGCCGCCGGCGAACAGCGATTCGAAATGGTGGCGTCCGAACATCGAGGTGTTTACGACGGGCCACTTGGCGGACGGGACGGGTGATTGCTGCGCTCCCGCCCAGAGCAGATCCGGCACGTATGCGATTCGCTTCGTCCGCCGCCATGTCGTGACCGCGACGATAGGCTCGCCGGCCGCGCCGGCAGCATGGAACACGTCACGGCGTGCTGCGGATGGCAGGGCGGCCCTGCGAGACGCCGCAGAGCCAGGCCATCCGTACCTGCGGGCGCCAACGATCGCCCTCCCTCGATCCGCAGCACGCATGGCGTCAACGCGAGCGGCGGCCGACGGTGCGCCATCGGCGACCGCTGGCAGCGGGGAGGCCACGCCGGCCCGTCTCCCGGAACGTCGTCGCCGCGACAGATGGTCCCGCAGACTGCCGCGATCCCACGAGCAGCCGACGAGCGCTTCGCGCACGGCGACATGCAGGAGCTCCACGCCCGCCACGGCCGTCACGAGCGCGCGCAGCCGCGAGCCACGAATGAGCCCGTCTTTGACGGTCACCTCGAAGCAGCAGACTGGCGCCGCCGCGATGGTCACCTCCACATTCATCGCTTCAATCGCTGCGACTCTCCAATCCGTCGCCGCATCCAGAATTTCGACGGTCAGCCACGTACCTTGCACGGATCGTGTGATTGCTTCCGCCTCGAGTCGATCGGGATCGTAGAACGCCGCGGCGGGCCAATCGCCACGTCCCCAGAGCTGCTGCAGGAATACGGTCCACCCGATGGTGTCGTGACGCCGGGCGTTAGCCTCCGCCTGACCCTGCTCGTACACGGTCGCGTCGAAGAAACGCCGAAGAATCGACCAGCCGTACTCGTGCGCGATCGCATCGCGGACGACCGCCGCGGTCAGAGAACGATCGCAGACCGGCAGTTCGAGAAATCCAATCACATCGCTCCCGGCCTGAATGCGTATGACAACGCGCTCGACGCCGTTCGGCACGCGGACGCGCTGCACGGGTTTGAGGATGTCGACCGTGTGCAGGATCGTGTGGGCGATGCGTGTGAGCGGACTGTTGCCCGCGTGTTCGAGGATCAACCGTCCCAGTGCGGCCAGGACGCGCCGCGCCAGTCGGGACGCAAGGGTTCGTCGCTCGAGCGCTTTGAGGAAACGAGACACCGCAGCGGAGATCTCAGGCCAGAGAACGCTCCACTCTGCCGGACCAGCGCAGCGCGAGAGTGGCGCTGAGCGGAACAGCGCGTCAGCAGCAACACTGGGATCGAGATCGGATGCCCGCTTGTCGGCGACATGATCGAGGAGTGATACGGCATCTTCACCACTTCCCAACACGAGTCCTGCCGGCCAGCACGCGTAACCACAGCGAACCGTGGCGCCGTTCTCTGTCGGCATGCCTGCCGCGTACTGCGGAAGCGGTGACGAGACGCGTGCATCCGGCGCGTGCCCCGTCGTGATGACGCGAAGGCCGTCGATCAGCATCTGCCGCGCGGCGAGCGATGCCGAGCGTGGCCGCATGTGATAACGAGCGACATCTTCAGGAATTGCGCCGAAGCATGCGCCGGCCCGCGCCAGGCGCTGCCACAGATCCCAGTCCTCGCAGGTAACGTAGGTGGTGTCGAATCCGCCGGCCGCGAGTACGGCAGAACGGCGAACGGCCGCACTGTGGATGGCGTATGCAGACAGGCGCGCGAACACCGGGAACATGTCGCGCGTAATCGGCCAGCGTTCGCGAGTCACGATCTGCCCGTCCGGCGCAACGCGCGCCCACCCGCCGCACAACACGTCGACGCCCGGATCCGCGTCGACGCCCGCGTGCCACGCGCTCAATGCGCCTGGGAACAGTGTGTCGTCGGCATCGACGAACACGAGCCAGGAGCCTCCAGCGTCCGTCACGCCCGCATTGCGCGCCGCGGATACTCCGCGCGAGGCCGCGCGAACAAGGCGAATGCGAGGATCGCGCTCGGCATGCCGCTGCACAATCGAAATGGTGTCGTCTTT
>Ga0209686_1000226_pt1 | contig 29403 bp, 29 predicted proteins | sample GraSoiAngelo_126_FD_185883 | JGI IMG/M metagenome (GOLD analysis project Ga0209686, IMG submission 185883) | Grasslands soil microbial communities from the Angelo Coastal Reserve, California, USA - 14_0927_09_20cm (SPAdes) (version 2) | ecosystem: Environmental > Terrestrial > Soil > Grasslands ...
AACCCACGTTATCAATAACATTTTTGGCTGCTTGGGAGGTCATTGCGGAATCGCTGGATCGCGCCGATCGCGCCGACGGTGCTTGCCCAGGTCGGCGATCTCATGTAGCATCACTGCGAAGGAACCTTCAAAATGGCGCTCGTGCCCATTAAAACCGCTTCGGAAACCGGCTACTGCGACTGCATCTGCGGATGCTATGAGCTGGCTAGCCTGCGCGACGAAGACACAGGTAAAGGATATTGCCCCGCGTGCGGCAAAGATCATCTGGAGCTGAATACGGGCATTGGCCTCCCGAACCCCGCACCTGTCAAGGTTTCGCCCAACGCACCCGACGGTCGCCGCACTGCCTCCATGCCCGCCCCCGCCGATCCCCCGGGCCGCCTGCGGTAGATGACCCATCCATGTGTTCATTGACCAAACGTCGCGTCGAAGTCAATGAAGCCCTAGGCAGCGTGAGTGCGATCCTTCCGTCTTCAACCTAAGGCTTCCTTCTTAGTGGCTTATTTCTGTTGCCGTCATATCGTGAGGTTCGACAATTTGTTCTTTGTGCTCGACGGAAAAGAGAATGTAGTTAGTTAGTGAAACTATGCCGCCGATGAAAACGCTGTCCGCGAAGAATGGCGTAGTAGTCGGCGCTGGCGGGCAGCCAGAGCTCCTCGTTGCGGCTTTTGAATTTAACCGGACCGTATTCCATGACCAAGTGTTCCGAATTGAGACGAAGCTCTGGGTGCGGCTCGCGCAAGTCAGTTTCCAGACGCGTCACCTGGAAAGTGTTAGCATCGATCCAAGCCCGGCTCTTGAGCGCGATCGCAAACACATGGCCCCCCGTCCTGTAGCGGCGAATCCGGCTCTCCTGGTCTGCACGCTGCCGGAAATATATCTGCCATGCGAAGCCGCCGCTCGCCCGGCTTAGACCTTCGCACTTCATATCAAAGTCTTTAAGAAGAATCGGATGAAAGATGAGAACGATTGAAGGTAATCCCAAGCTCGCCATCTGATTTGGAAACATTTCCGTGCCCGTGCTTCCATTCCGATATTCCTGGACGTCCAATGACACGCCATACTTGTTTTTGATCTCGCGGACGGAGGCTAGGTAATTAAAAGACAGATCCGCAACCGGGTCTGCATATCCCGTCGCGTTCACGTCTTCCTGGTGCAGGACTTCCGTCGCCGTGTAGCGATCAACCACATTTGAGCACGTCGTCAAGCGCGCAGGAAACCCCAGGCTCGACCGGAGGAACGACATCATCTACGTTCGGAGGCAGCCACCGAAGCATAGCAGCGGTCAAAGGAGGATCGGGCGCATCCCCTGAGCCAGCGGCGTCAACGAGCGGCGTCGTAACTCCCCCGATCACACCTGCAGCGGAGGCACTGGCTAGATCGCCCAAGCGCATAATTAATTTTTGCACTGCCCTGCGCCTGCGGCTCCGGCGGTTTTGTAGCCAGGTAATCTTTGAGTGCCTCGATGGCTTGCTCATTCTGGCGTTGCGCAGCCAATGCCTGACCAAGGATAAGCAGGGCGGATGAGGCCTGCTGCCTGCTCCTTGCCAAGATTTACGGCACGGCCTGCATGCGTAACGGCGTCAGCATAGGAATTCTGTCGCAGCAGCAACGTGGCGAGGAGGCTGTGCGCCCGCCAGGAATTGGGAGCGACTTCCACAGCCCTATCCAGGTATGTGCGGGCACCTTCGAGGTCATTTTGCCGCAAAAGCATATCACCGCATGCCAGCAAAGAATTTACGTGCTTCGGATCGACCTGGAGCGCTTCGTCCCAATACCTATGGGCTGAAACAAAATCGCTTTCTTTCTCGTAGACCGTTCCTAGCAAATAAGGAACGTCTGGGTGAGTCGGTGCCAGTTGATGGGCCGAGTTCAAGTGTCGAATCGCTTCATCATATTTGCTGGCTTGAAAACCTTCAATGCCTTTGACCACTCTTTGACCACTTCTTTCTGCGCCTTAGGGGAGAGGGGTACGCCCGGAACACAAGTCTGCCCACTTGCGGTGTCTGGTTTAAGAGTGACGACGACAACTCGATTCGGGCTCGCGCTTGAAACTTCTGTCTGAACTCGCGCCCTTTCGTAACCAAATGCCTCCACATTAACCCTGTAAGCCCCAGGCCCAACTTGAAACACAGTTTGGGATCCGAAAGTCGTTTGCGAACGGACTCTTTGGCCGATCATGTTAGAGAGGTTAACGATCGCCAAGGTGTTTAGTTTTGATCCGTCCGGTCGGCGAACTTGCACGGTGATGCTGGTCGTATTGATGTTTTGTATCCCGATAATTCCGCCAAGACCTCCCGGCCCTTGTTGGGCAAGCGTAGCCACGGGCACCAGAAACGAAGACCAAAGTAGGAGGAGTTCGAACGGACAAACGAGCTTACTAAACTGCTTCATCGTAGTCCCCTAGGCCGGAGTTCCTCATCAGGGAGCGAGGCGAGGAACTTCGTTACCGGTGAGTCACAAAGAGGACACGCTGGCGCTACTTTATTTTGTAGCACCCCACTATCCGCGTCAACTCTGGCGCTGCAATAGTGCAAAAGCTCACGCCTGCCGGTGCGCCAACGATCGCCCTCTCCATCTTTTGTTTCCGACTTTAGAAGGCCCGCGGTCGACTCAACGAAAAAGGGGCACTTCTTTTGAAAGACGCCCCTTTTCATTCCTAACAATCCTTGAAGGTCAGAAGTAGAACTTCGCCCCCAACTGCACAAAGCGCGGGCCAATGGCGCTGTCGCTGGTGAGCCGGCCAAGGGTACCCGAGTTGACGTTGGTGCTGGCGCCACCGGAGCCAAAGGTGGACTGCGGATTATTGAAGTTAACGTGGTTGAAGGTGTTGAAAGTTTCGAGCCGCAACTCGAAGCGCATCTGCTCCTTAACCACGATATCCTTCATCAACGCCAGGTTTGTAACGTTCAAGCCTAGCCCATGCAGGGAGTCCCTGCCGGTATTGCCGAACGTTCCAAAGGCCGCGTGGCAAACAGCAGCCGGTCCAAAGTAGAAATTGCCGGTATGTGGTGTTCCCGCGCAATTGTCCAGCGTCTGAACCTTGCGGGCGTTGTATTTCACAATTGGAGCCACCTCGTTGGGATTATCCCAGCAGGTATAGAAAACGATTCCAAATCCGGGGCAGGTCAGCGAGGTCATCCTCGTATCGTTGAAGCTGAGCGGAAACCCCGACTGAAACGTGGTGTTGCCAGCGACTCTCCATCCTTTAAAGACCCTGCTCAGGAGGGGGCCGGAACCAAGAGCATGCGGGACCGGGATCTCATATTGGTAACTGGCCACAAAGCGCTGACGCGCATCGAAGTCCGAGTCCCCCGAGTTGAACCCAGGGAGCAAGGGGTTGACGCCCCGGTTACCAAACGAAGAGCTTTCAAAGCCTGACCCGTTGTCCTGCGAATGCGCATAGGTATAGGAAAGCAGGAACTGCAGGCCATGAGAAGTGCGCTTGTTCAGACTTACCTGCAAGGAGTTGTAACGGGAATTGCCGTCCGTACCTTGCTGGCCTATGGAGCCGAATACGCCGGCGAGATTTGTCCCGACATACCCATATTTGAAGTACTGTGGTGTGATGATCGACGCAATGGCTCGATTACCTACGCAATTAGGATCCGCTGCGCAGCCTGCCGGATTGATTCCCACATTCTGCTCGACTGCCCGCTCCAGGTGACGCCCCTGTGACCCGACGTAGCCCACGGACAAAATCATCCGGCCCGGAAACTCTCTTTGAATGGTCAGGTTGTAGTTAACCAAATAGGGCGTGGAATAGTTCGGATCAAGCACGTTCAGGGAGAATGGCTCGAAGAAGGTGAAATCCACATTGCTCCCCGCGGGGGGGGGAACGAACGGATACTTGTTGGGAATCGAGGCGCTGGCCACGCTGGCAGACGTAGTAGGATTGGTTGCTGACAAACCGTTGTAAACGGTAAAATTAACTGTTGCGGGATTCACGGACGTGAACGGAGCAGCAAAACTCGGATGGCCACTTACATCGCCTACACCACCGTCGGTCAGTGCGAATGGCGGGGCGGTCAGGTTTTGCAGTGTTTGCTCCTCGTCTACCTGATTGAAATAAACGCCTACGCCAGCGCGGATGGAGAACTTACCAGGGCCACCGGTCAGGTGTTCCAGCATCCCGCTTCCTTGAGGCGCCCAGGCAATTCCGAAGCGCGGTCCGAAATTCTTAAAGCTTGTACGGTACCCCGAGTTTGTACAGCCATTGTCACCAGGGAACACCAAACCCATCGGTGCCGTGGGGTAGATAACCGATTGTTGCCCCGGTCGGAAGCAATTGATTGCCCGGCCGTTATTGAAATGGTCCGTGGTCGGCTGGTTGATTTGCCAGCCAACGCCATAGTTGACTGTGAAGTTGGAAGTTGCCTTCCACGAATCCTGCGCGTAGGAGTAAAACTCTTGCGTGCCCGCATCGATGAAGCTCCCGCTGCCCTGGCCGTAGGTGTCGGGAATTCCCAACAAGAAGTCTGCACCGGGATCGCCCGTGGAAAACGCACCGCTGCCACCAAAGGCGAAGTTGCCGTTATTCTGATTGGCGAATGGATTGGTAACATGAAAGCGGCGCCCATCAAACCCGAACTTCAGCGTGTGCCGTCCGATGACGCTGCTAAAATTGTCGTCCGCCTGATAGACCTGATCGATACGCGGCTGCGGCCCGTTGTTGCTGAATCCGATGGTGAAAAAACCAGTTAGAGACATTACGGGGAGGCCAGCTGCACCCGTTAACTGGGGGTTGATGGAAAAACCCGCCGAAGAGGGAAGCTGTACGGTTACCGGCAAGACGGCAGCGAAATTGAACCGCGTGTAACCAAACCGTGCTTCGTTCAAAACCTCCGGGTTAAAGACGTGAGTCCAAGAGGCTGTAAACTGCTTCTGGTGCCGCTCCGCATGCTCAGGGAATCCTGGCAACGTCGAGCCTGTGAACGGCAGCGTGTCCTGCGTTGGATTGGTCTGCAAGAAACCGTAAGCACGGATTGAGTCCTTTGCGCTGAGCGTGTGATCGACCTGCCAAAGGTACTGATCCGCTTTGCCAGAAGTGACCGCGTTCGGTGTGTAAAGCACCCCGCCGACCGAAGCCGCCGTCGGCACGTACTTGTTCATTAGGCCAACGGCCAGCGAATTCAAGTCTTGGCTCGGAATCACTCCTGTACTAAACAATCCGTTGGTGAGCAGGGTTCCGGTGTTGTCATACGCCTTGCCGTAGTACGTGCCCGCCGGACACATAACCCCGCCCAAAACTGGGCAGGGAGACGCGGCATCCCCAAACATGGCCACGGGCGAGACGTTTGGATTGCTGGGCGCCGCTCCGGCTTTGGCTGGTGGCGCACCGTTAAAACTGAAGTCACTGAAGTCGCCGCCGCGCTGCGCGTCCGTGAACAACGTATTCTGGGTGGAGGCTTGCGGCTGGCGGAAGCGCGATCCCTGATAAGAAAAGAAGAAGAAGGTGTGATTCTTAACGATCGGGCCGCCGAGGGTTCCGCCGAACTGATTCTGGTGGAAGATTGCTGCCTTGTGCGTGAAGAAGTCCGTCGTATTCATGAACGTGTCGCGATAGAAGTTGAACGCACTGCCGTGGAAGTTGTTCGTCCCAGACTTGATGACTGCGTTCATGATCGCGCCCGAGTTCCGTCCGTACTCAGGATTAATGGTGTTGGTCACCATATTGAATTCAGCAATGGCATCCGGGCTCGGAATGATTAGAGGTGTGTTCAAGGGTAGGTCATTGGAGTCCTGGCCGTTAATCAGGAAGGCGTTCTGCTGCGTCTGGCTACCGTTCGTGGAGTAGGTACCGAACCGGTCGTTAGAGGACATCACTCCTGGCTGTAACTGTTGCAACTGCGTCCAGTTCCGGCCCGCCAGCGGCATGTCTACAATCGTGTCACCCGTGATCACCGTCCCAAGCTGTGTGTTGGCCGTCTCCACCTGGACCCTCGCAGCCTCGACAAGGACTTGCTCGGAAATCTGTCCCAGCTCCATTTTGATATTGAGCGCATAGACCTGATCGACAGCCAACGTGATACCAGAAGCGGTGTAAGTGCGGAAACCCGAATGTTCCGCGGAAACCCTATAGGTTCCTATGGGAAGATTAAGAAACACGAAGGTGCCGTCGGAAGACGTCGTAGTTGTGTAGGAAATATTGGTGCCAACGTTGGTTGCCGTCAATTGCACGCCGGTCAGAACGGCCCCCGCGGGATCAACCACAGTTCCCTGGATTTTTGCGTAGAGGTTCTGGGCTTTAGCCGGTTGAATCAAAAACGGACTTAGGACCAGGCCAAGGACTATGATCGTGAAAACCAGGAGAGGCAGAAAAAATCCCCTTCTCAGCAAAAGTGTCATATCAATTGCCTCCGTAGGATTATTGCGTCAGATATTACGTTCATTCTGAATAGCTTGAATGACCGGGCACACCCCACCGGTCGTTGAGAAACTAAGCAAGGTACATTCCATTGTAAAAGTTACATTCGCTTTACTGAAGTTGAGCTAACCTATTCATTTCTAACAACGTACTAGTACCTAATCGAGGATTTAGAAAACTTTTATTTCTAGAAACTGTAGCTGAATACAATCTAACGTAGGAGTTTATGCGCAACCAAAATATGTGTTTACGCGCAGGAGAGGTGGCTCTGTCCTTAAAATCACACACAGAGCAAGCTGTGCGGCTTGGATCACCTCGGTCCGGCGGCTCCATTGCAATTGACCGTTGGGGTCCACGGCATAGTCAAAGTATTTATGGGCTTTGAGCCGTTGCAGCGCGCGTCCCACCTGGCTAGCCAATTTCTGCGGGTTCACCTTTTTGCGCTGGACCGCCGCCAGCCGTTTCAGTTCGTTCTCCGCTTTGCTCAGTCGCGCTTGCCGCCGTTGTTGATCTCGCTGCTGACGCCAGGAACCGCCGGCAATCCCGTAGCGCTTGCCCTCGCGCACGATTTCCATCACCTGCGTACGATCCCACAGCTCGGGCGACTGTTCGGCGGGCAAGCTCGCTAGCAACTCTTCCAGCCTGCTGGCGCCCAACCGCGTCACATACTTGAGCTTCAGCTCGTCCATGGCCTCCAGATTGACCTTGCTGCTCATGCCGCCATCAAACACGAAGACCGCCTCGCGGATGCCGAAACGGCGCCGCAAGGTGCTCAACAGTCCCTGCAGCGTGGTGGTATCGCCGCGGTTGCCGCGCAAGACCTCCAAATGCAGCGGCAGGCCCTGGGCGTCGGTGGCTACCGCCAGCAGGACTTGCGGCCGATCCGAGCGATGGTCCCGGCTATGCCCATACTGACTGATCCTTGACGGGCCGTTCCCTTCAAAATACACACTGGTCAGATCGTAGAGCACCAGCGAGACGCCCTGGGGAAAGCTCTTTTGGTAGAGCTGCTTCTCGATGCCGACCCAGTGTCCGTTCAGTTGATCCATGGCGGCATACAAGTCGTCCTCGTCGAAGTCTTCGGTGGCCTGATCCAGGCCACAGGCCGCGGCCAGCAGGGTGCCGCGAGCGTGATCGACCAAGGCCAGTTTGGCGCTGGGAAACAGAATACGACCCAGGGTCATGGCCTTGAGCAGACCGGCCATCCGAGCATCCGCAACGAAGTCAAAGATCGTGCTCAAGCCAAACTCCTCCCAGGCCTGGTGCAGGACCATCAGCCCGCCGAAATTCCAGGCTTCGGCCAGTTGGAGCGACTCTGCGGCCACAAAGCTGCGCCCCTGGAGGGACTGGCTGATGAGCTCGCGGGTCTCGGGGGGCAGGGCCGTGATGTTGCAGATCGTGCGGGAGCGAGGGCCCTGTGGGGTACGAAAGGACTCGCGCACCAGATAGGTGAGGTAGGTGGTATTGCCGCGCTTGCACTGGGTGGCCTGGACGAACATACGTGCTACATTACAGCAAATAAATACAGTAATGCAAGCCCAATCTTAAATTATTACTTGCTACATTTCAGGCGCAAACTCCTTCCTTGTAAGAGGTTTTCTATATTTCAAAGGGAAGTCAGGCTAGCTCCCGATCAATTCATTTCTATTGAAGAAGTGGCGCGCCGCCTGCACGCCGATGTGCCCTGGGTAAGAGAGAAAATCAGAAGGGGCTGTTCATCTCCGATTCCCGTATACAATCTTGGAAGGCACCTCGTGTTTGATTGGGCGCAGGTTGTTGAGTGGGTTCGCAGCTTGCCACGCCCGATTCATGCAGCACATCCTCGTCGCGCAAAGACGGCCGCCAGCCCGCGGCGGAAAGCATGAAACGCGCGCCATTCAACACCGGCCTTCTGCATCGCTGGAATAATCACGTCCAAGGTCAGATGCGCTGAACCTTTATCGGCGGTTCGATTCCGCCCCGCGCCTCCAACTTCCATGCTCAACATGGTGTCCAGTGACCAAGACCGGCCTATGGATTCTTCAGCAGCGCCCGCACCCGCGCTTCTTCCGACATCGGCAGCGCATCCCCATGCCCCAGACACGTATACACGTTCCCTTGTTGGCCACTCACGGTCGTTGTGGGCGCGCCGCTGGTCTGACCCCGGTTCAAACAAAAAATACCCCTCTGATTTTTCGTGAACTTGGGCGAACGCACCCACGCCACATCGTTCCGACTCGGAAACCGCACAATCACTTTGTTCCCTTTGACTTTTCCGCCCTTCAGCACCGACTGAACTTCCACCACCGCTTCGTGCCAATCCGCGTCGTGCTCCGTGACGTGCAAAGGCGCGCCCGACTTGCTCTTGGGGGCGTTCCACTTACGAACGTCTGTGACGCGCCCCACCACGACGTAATCCGAGGTGTTCATGCGCTCTCGCAATTCCTGGTCACTGATCTGCTCTGGCGTCCCCTGCGGGTTTTGTCCCGCGGTGGTCACATGAACGGGCCCGACCGCCGCCCCCATCACATGTCCCAACTCCTTCACCGCCACGCCCGAACCAAAAATCCAGCCATCGGTATAAAAAGTGGCTTGGGTTCCCTCTTGGAACGCGGACGCGTCTTTCACTTCGACAGTGACGCTGTCGCCTCTCTTCAGCGACACCGCCGCCGGCTTCTTCACAATCGAATCCACGTGCACCACAATGGTCTGCGTCGATTTGGGCACGTCCGCAAACGATGTGGCTGCGAGTTGGCTCACTGTGCCGGAAAAAACGATGCTGGCTTTGCCCATCAGCGCGGCCTGATCGGTCGCCGCTTGCGGCGTCGCTGCGTTTGTGCAACCGCACACGGCCAACAATAAGCCGGCTCCGAGAAACAACGATGAAATCTTCATAGCTGCCTCCTCCTCCCGCGCGTTCACACAATCCTCGCGCGCTTCCGCGCAACCATGCCTCAGGGCATCACCGGAACGCTAAAATAGAATGGATCGATGGAAATGGGCACAAGGTTGCCTGCGCCATCATTGAGCGTCTTCGCGCTGAAGTCCGCCGCCCGTTGAAACGTCACGCCCTGCGGAAAATTCGCGAAGTCCGGCGTGTTATTCGCGCAAAAAACGCCGCGAAACTCGTTCCCCACCGCAAGTAAATAATCGTAGTCCCCGAGATACGGCAGGAATTGCCCTACCGGTTGATCCGCCGGAACCGTTGCGAGCACGACGTCTCTCGCGGTGGTAAATCCATCGTGCGATTGCACTAAATGGGTAACCCAGCGTCTGGCGCTAAGTTGCTGGTAAAGAAATCCCACCACGCCATTGTTGGCAATCGCCAGCGACACGTTTGTTGCATTGTGTATGGTTGCCCCCGGCAGGTCCGTTTTCGACCAGGTCACCCCGCGGTCCGTCGACCGCCGCACATGCAGCGTGTAGATGTCTCCCTTGTTCCCTTTGTCCGCCCAGCTCACGTACACAATCGCGCTGCGATTCGGATCCACAGCGATGGAAAGCGTGGAGCCAATGCGTTCCTGCCCCAAAGCCGGCGCATTGGACCACGGAATCGCAACGTTCTTCACCACCACTCGCCCAGGCAGCTTGTCCGACGGATCCTTCAACGCCCGAAAAGGATTCGTACCCGTCGCCGCCGCATCGTCCCGCACGACTACGACGTCGCTTGTCGCCGTTTTCCCGTCAAATTTCCTCCAGCCAAAAAACGCGGCGTACACCGTGCCGTCGCTGGCCAACGCCGGCCGCACGGATGGCCCGTCCTGTCCCGCCGTCTTGCGTGCTTCGATGGGAATGGATCTGTACGTCGCGCCGCCGTCCACCGACACGTCGATGGTCGCCGTGTGCCCGTTCGCCTGATTGAAGTCGTTCACCCCGACATAAATGCGGTCGCCGCTCGAAACGCCCATCGCGCGCACAAACGGCTGATCCACGTTGCCGCGCGTCGATTGCACATTCATCGCGGCACTCGATGCAACATCGTTGCTCTCCGACTCATCCAGCGTGATTGCCGACGCGCACGCCAGCGTTCCCGCATGCAAGTCGCCTCGCGGATGATTTTCGCCCGTGGCCATCGCGTGCGTGATGTCGCACGTCATGCGCTGCACCGGAGTAATCGCGTTCAGCGCCCAGCTTTGTCCACTGTCCTGCGAAACGTACACCGGCGCGTTCCCGGTCATCGAAAACGGATTGGGCGTGAACGCTGACGCCACCATCACTTGCGGATTTTCATTCTGGATCGCCAGAAACGGCTCGCTGTCTTGATTGCTTTCGCCGCTCAGGCTCGCGGGAATCAGGTTGACGACTTTAATCGAAGGCGGGTCAGGCGACTGTCCGCAGGCGATCAAAAATCGCGCCATGATCACCGACAGCGGGACGACAAGCAGTACGGCGAACAAAAGAGATGAAAAGCGCAGCCTGGAAGCAACAGCTTTCATCGAAGTGGCCTCTCCTGTAATGGTTTCCCCCGCCGGGTTGCACCTTCGCCCGCGTAGGGTACGCCTGCAGGTGAGCCGGGTTCCGCGTGTCAGGCATACTGTGGTGCTGTTCGTTCAATCCGTCGATCTTCTTTGTACCATACACCGTCGCCCCGCCTTTCACAATGGCCTTGCAAACTGCCGCCGTTACAACCACCGAGCTCGAACTTCGATTTTCTAATTTCCTTGCCGTTCCGGCCTCTGCTTACTCTCCGCTGGCCGTGCTCTTTCCACGCGCCCTCAAGAACGTCCCCTCTTGCAATTCCCGGAACGCCTCGCGCAATTGCTCCTGGGTGTTCATTACAATCGGCCCGTACCACGCCACGGGCTCTTCGAGCGGCTTCCCCGACACCAGCAGGAAGCGGATGCCCTCATCTCCCGCCTGCACCATCAACTCGTCGCCCCGGTCGAACAGCACCAGCGAGCGGTTGTCCGCCTCCGAAGGCGGCGGCGCGGTTTCCAGCCAGCCCACCGGCTCCGTCGGAACCTCCAGCGGTTCCGAGGCGTTGCAGAATTTCCCCGCGCCCGCGAACACGTACGCGAACGCATGCCTCGTCACTTCCACCGGCAGCGTCTTCCGCCGTCCCGGTGGCACGCTGACATCGATGTAAATCGGGTCCGCCGCGATTCCTTCGACCGGCCCGCGCTTTCCCCAGAAATTCCCGCACACCACGCGCACCTCTGTCCCGTCGTCGTCGGTAGTCTCCGGAATCTCCGGCGCTTTCACTTCCTGGTAGCGCGGCACCGTCATCTTCAGCGCCGACGGCAGGTTCGCCCACAGTTGGAACCCGTGCATGCGCCCGGCGTGATCGCCCTTGGGCATTTCCTGGTGGATGATCCCGCTTCCTGCGGTCATCCACTGGACGTCGCCCGCGGCAATCGTCCCGCGATTCCCCATGCTGTCTCCGTGTTCCACGGTGCCGGAAAGTACGTACGTAATCGTCTCGATGCCCCGGTGCGGGTGCCACGGAAACCCCGCCAGATAGTCCGCCGGCACGTCATTGCGAAAATCGTCCAGCAGCAGGAACGGATCGAATTCCTTCGTGTTGCCGAAGCCAAACGCCCGCCGCAAATGTACCCCCGCGCCTTCTATTGTTGGCTTCGCCCGAATCAGCCTTTTCACTGGCCGCAGTGACATGTCCACCTCCTTACTTCGCCGTCTGGCTTGGCAGTCTACGCCCTCGTTTGCAGGACCGCCACTTCCACCACGCGCGGTTTGCAAGCGCCACGTTTTGCGCTAATCTACGCATCATTCCGCGCTTAGCTCGCGGCACCGTTCCCAGCCGTTGCTTGTCTGAGGGCATCGTCATGCTCGACATGCACAAATCCCCGAGCACCACCATGAGCGACAGGGCGGAGTGCTGGCCGTCTCTCCCGCTTGCAGCCTGGAAGGACACTTACGCCACGCTCCACAGGTGGACGCAAATCGTCGGCAAGGTTCGGCTCGCGCTTACCCCCAGGCTGAACCACTGGTGGAACGTTCCTCTCTATGTTTCTGCCCGCGGCCTCACGACCACTGCGATTCCTTACGCGCACTTCACCTTTGAGCTGCGGTTCGATTTCCTCAACCACGAGCTGGTGCTGCAAGCCAACAATGGCCAGGTCAAATCCATTTCGCTCTCTCCCCGCTCGGTCGCGGACTTTTACCAGGACTTTCTGGGGATGCTTCGTTCGGCCGGAATCGACGTCAAGATTTGGAGAATGCCCGTGGAAATCCCTGACCCGATTCCCTTTGACCAGGATCGCGTTCATGCCTCTTACCATCCGGAATATGCGCGCAGGTTCTGGCAAATCCTTGTCTCCGTGGACCGCGTCTTTCAGGAGTTCCGCTCTCGTTTCGTCGGCAAGTCCAGCCCCGTACATTTCTTCTGGGGCAGCTTCGACCTTGCCGTCACCCGCTTTTCGGGCCGTCGTGCCCCCGAGCGCGGGGGCGCTGATTCCATCACGCGAGAAGCCTATTCCCACGAGGTCAGCAGCGTCGGCTTTTGGCCTGGAAGTGGCCTTGATGGAGCAGCCTTCTATTCCTACATGGCTCCTGAGCCGCCGGGCTTCCGCGAATCCCGCGTTCGGCCGGACGCCGCGATCTACCACCCGCAGCTCAACGAGTTTATTGTGATGTATGACGATGTCCGCCGTGCTTCCTCTCCTAGCGCGGCGCTGCTCGACTTTTGTCAGTCCACCTACGAAGCCGGCGCCCACCTCGCCCACTGGGATCGCCAAGCCCTGGAGAAAGCCCCACACTCTTCAGCAAGCTCCGCCTAGAAACCTACACCGGCTTCGCTCGTATCCGTTTCTTCACCCGCCGTAATGACATATCCGCCTCCACGCTTCATTCCGCTCGCCAGGGGCATGATATATCATGCCCTCCTGTCTGCCGAAACGTGGACCGGTCAAAAACCAAGCTTGGGCCGTTGGCGCGCGACAAGGAGACAATGCATGAATTGGAAACTCAGAATCGTCGCATGGACCGGCATATTCGCCTTGCTGGCGGCGGCCCGCGCACTTGGCGACAATCCGCTCACGGTTAAGAACCTTCGCTGCGAGTACAAAGTGGATCCTCTCGGGATCGATGTTCGAAAACCGCGACTGAGCTGGGAACTGGTAAGCGCGGAAAGGGGAGTGCTTCAGACAAGCTACGAAATCCGCGTGGCTCCCTCCGAACCCGAGCTGGCAAAAGGAAAATTCACCTGGGGGAGCGGAAAGCAATCTTCGGACGCGTCGATCCAGGTGGAGTACAGCGGGCCCGCCCTCGAGAGCCGCAAGATTTATTACTGGCAAGTGCGCGCCGCCGACAATCACGGGCATTTGTCCGAGTGGAGCAAGCCCGCTCATTGGGAAATGGGCCTGCTCGAGCCTGCGGATTGGAAAGCAAAATGGATTACCCCCAATCTTGTCGAGGAAGAAACGAAATCGAATCCCGCTCCCTTGCTGCGAAGGGAATTTTCCGTCAACAAGAAAATTGAGAAGAAAATTGAGCGAGCGCGCTTGTATGCAACGGCTATGGGGCTGTACGAAATGTCGCTCAATGGCAAGCGCGTTGGCGATGAATATTTCACGCCGGGATGGACTTCCTACGATTTCCGCTATCAGTATCAGACCTACGACATAACGAACTTGGTCAAATCCGGCGCGAACTGCCTTGCCGCCATGCTGGGAGATGGCTGGTTCCGCGGAAGATTGGCATGGGATCACAAAAATAATCGAAATCGCTACGGCAAGAAGCTGGCGCTGCTGGCGCAACTGGTCATTACTTATAAGGATGGCTCGCAGCAGGTCGTCAGCAGCGACGATCAATGGAAATCCTCGACTGGGGCGGTGCTGGAGTCCGACATTTACAACGGGGAAACCTACGATGCGCGCCTTGAGCAGCCTGGCTGGAACGAAGCGGGATTCAACGACACAACTTGGAGATCGGTGACCATGCTGGAGCCTCCAAAAGCCAGACTGGTCGCTCCGGCGGGGCCTCCGGTCAAAGCAATCGAAGAAATCACTCCCGCAAAAGTGTTTAAAACGCCGGTAGGGGACACGGTGCTCGACATGGGACAAAACATGGTGGGCTGGATCCGTTTTCGCGTGAGCGCGCCGGCCGGAACCACCATGACCTTGCGCCATGCGGAAGTGCTCGACAAAGCCGGAAATTTCTATACCGCAAATCTGCGCTGGGCTGAGCAAACCATTCGCTACACCACCAAAGGGCAGGGAACCGAAACGTTTCAGCCGCACTTCACTTTCCAGGGATTTCGCTACGTGGCGATCAGCGGCTGGCGCGGCGAAGTCAATCCGAAGGACTTTACGGGCATCGTCGTGCACTCCGCTATTCCGCGTACCGGCTCGTTTGAAACTTCCAATTCGCATTTGAACCAGCTGCAGCACAACATCATTTGGGGACAGAAAGGAAATTTCCTCGATGTTCCCACAGACTGCCCGCAGCGCGACGAACGCCTGGGCTGGACCGGCGACGCGCAAGTGTTTGCGCGCACTGCTTCGTTTAACCACGGCACCGCCGCGTTTTATACCAAGTGGCTGAAAGACATCGCTCTCGATCAAGAAGACGATGGCGCGGTTCCGTTCGTGATTCCTAATGTTTTGTCGCATCAAACGCGGAAGGGCGAGGCGGCCTCCGCCGGATGGGCGGACGTGGCCGTGGTGGTGCCGTGGATCCTGTATCAGTCCTATGGCGACAAGCGCATTCTCGAAGAACAGTACCTCAGCATGAAATCTTGGGTGGAGTACATGCGGCGGCAAGCAGGCGAAAAATATCTCTGGAGCAGCGGATTCAGCTTCGGAGATTGGCTCGCTTTTGCCACCACGCGCTCGGATTATCCCGGCGCAACCACGGACAAGGATTTGATTCAGACTGCCTATTTCGCGCGCTCGACCGCGTTGCTCGCAAAAACTGCAGCAGTGCTCGGGAAAAAAGGAGACGCTGTCGACTTCGCTTCTCTCGAAGAGAAAATCAAGAACGCATTTCAAAAAGAATTTGTGACGCCCAATGGCCGGCTTTCTTCGAACACGCAGACGGCTTACGCGATGGCGCTCGCATTCGATTTGTTGCCGGAAACACAGCGCGCGGGGGCTGCGGCGCGGCTCGCCGACGACGTCAAAAAATTTGGGCATCTGACCACCGGATTCCTCGGCACGCCACTGCTCTGCCAGGTCCTGAGCGATTATGGCTACGTCGATCTCGCGTACATGCTGCTGAATCGCACCGAATATCCTTCCTGGCTCTATCCCGTGACCAAAGGCGCGACCACCATCTGGGAACGCTGGGACGGCATCAAACCCGACGGCACTTTTCAGGATCCGGATATGAACTCTTTCAACCACTACGCCTATGGTGCGATCGGCGAATGGATGTATCGCGTCATTGCAGGAATGGAGATCGACGAGAGTCATCCCGGCTACAAACACATCTTGATCCAGCCGCAACCCGGCGGCGGCTTGACCTTCGCGAACGCTTCGGTAGAGAGCATGTACGGCCAGGTGGCCTCGGGCTGGAAGTTAGCGGATGGCAAATTCACGCTCAGCGTCGAAGTGCCGCCGAACGCAACAGCCACGGTACGCTTGCCGAATGCTAAGCTCGAGCAAGTTACCGAAGGGCAGAAGCCACTCTCGAACCGCCCGGACCTCCTTGGAGCTCGCCAATCGGGCGACGCGGTGCTCGTCGAGGTCGGCTCCGGCAGCTACGTGTTCCTATTGGCCGGCCTGTAGACCAATTCGGCGGGTTGGCGCTTCTACTTACCACTCGGGACTGTAGTAACAACCTATGATCGGAGGTTCGCGCGGATCGGAGATCCCGAGTTTGTAGGGACTGCTTCAGTCCGCGGCGGAGCCGAAGCGCGCAGCGGCTCGCGCCCGCGCTTTCGCCGCCTCAGCTTGGCGATTGCGATGCGGCGCAGTGGTTTCCAGGGAGTGGAGCAGGCGCGTTGAAACCCGGGCGATGTCGTCGATGGCGGCGTTGAAAGCGGCCTCGTTGGTTTTCGACGGATGATGGAAGCCGGTAATTTTCCGGACGAACTGCAGGGAGGCGGCGCGTACTTCTTCCGGTGTGACTGGCGGATCGAAATTGAAAAGCGTTTTGATGTTGCGGCACATGAAGGCCTCCGGGATTCAGGGGTAGGTTGGCAGTATTCAGTTTCCAGCCGTCAGTATAAGCGAAAGTGCTGCGCCGGAAGCTGGCCGGAAGAACCTGCCGGCGAAACCGCAACGATTCCAAGGTCCGCCACGGCAAACGGAAGGAAAGAAGGGGCTTGACTTGAAGTGCTTTGCAAGGTAAAGTACATGGCTACGTAAAGTAACCGGCAGAACTCGGCGGCTCGGCGCGACCAGTATCGGCGCAGAGCTCCCAGGGACTGGACAGAGGAAATGGAAACGGCAAATTCGGGGCTGCCAGCAGGGCCGGATAACCCGGATTACTCGGAGGCCAAATCAGCGGCTGAATCCGGGCGAGGATCGTCGTGGAAAGGGCTGATCAACGCGGCGCACTTCTGGGAGCCGCGCCGACTGCTTTACAACTTGTTACTCCTCGGGGTCGTCGTGATTTGGGTGGTAAAGACCTGGCCGCATTTCCGCCCGGCAATGAACCTCGCGGGACTTGGGGGCGCGACGGTTCTGGCGCTGCTCGCGAATCTTTGTTACTGCGCCGCCTATCTCGCCGAAATCCTGTTTCACAATGCCACGAACAGCTCGGCGTGGAATCGGCAACGTTGGGCCATCTGGGTGGTGGGCACGCTGCTGGCGATTCTCTTCGAAAATTATTGGATCGCAGACGAGATTTATCCGTTTATCCAATAGGTTGCGTATCGCACGTGCGGCTGCTTGGTGTCGGGACGACCATCGGCCCAGCACTTACGCGCTGGGTCAACATGCGCTGCGCCTCCGGCGCGGCTAAGAAGAAGGAAATGTTCGCTACTACGCGGTTTGGGCACGAGGGCCCTTCCTGGCTCAGGGTAAAAACCGCGCCCTGATGAAAGCCCGAATTCTATGCGGCTCGTGGGCGACGGTGGGAGCAGACTAAGGGCCGGTGAGGGCTGGTGACCGTGCCGGAACACACGAAGCGCGGCGGATCCCTTAGTCGCGGCCTGTCGGAGCAGCGAAGCGGACGGCGCGCCGCCGGCATCGCCAGGTGAGTCTTTGATCGGGCTAGACTCACCAAGTGCCCTGTGAGCCTTGGCGCCGCCGTCCTCTGGCATAAGGGAAGGCACTGACCGAGAAAGTATAGGGAACGCGTTGAGGTCATTACCTGAATATGCGACCACAAGAATCCTGAGCCGCTGCTACGTTAGCCGCCAGCGATGGCACCCAGGATGAGCAACGGCTCTTTTCCCGAGACGACGGCGTCAGGTAGCGGCGTGTCCGGCGATTCGTGAGAAAGATCTTCTTCGCATGCGAAGAAGCGCAAGAATGGACGGCGTTGTTGCGTGACGTGGTCGCGAATCGTTCCCCGGAGCATCGGATACGACGCTTCCAGCGCGTCCAGCACCGAGCGCACCGTCGGCGTGCCGGCGACATCCAGTTGCAGTTCGCCTTTGACGTGCGCCAGCCCCCGCAAGTGCGGCGGAAGGATGACGCGAATTTTTCCTGTGGGCGAACCGCTCATCGCAGCGTTTGCACCTCGACGGAAAGCACGGCCGGGAGATCGTGGACGATCGCCTTCCAGCTGTTTCCGGCATTGGGGGAGCAGTAGACCTGGCCGCCGGTAGTCCCAAAATAGATGCCGCATTTGTCGAGCGAGTCAACGGCCATGGCGTCGCGCAGAACGTTGACGTAGCAATTTTTCTGCGGCAGGCCTTTCGTGAGCGCTTCCCACTCATTTCCGCCGGTGCGGCTGCGATACACGCGCAGCCTGCCTTCGTGCACGTAATGCTCGCCGTCGCTCTTGATGGGGATGACGTAAACGGTTTCCGGTTCGTGCGCGTGAGCGTCGATAACGAAGCCGAAGTCGGTGGGCAAATTGCCGCTGACTTCTTTCCAGTTGTCGCCGGCATCGTCGCTGCGCATCACGTCCCAATGTTTTTGCATGAACAGCGTGTTGGGACGCTTGCCATTCATGGCGATGTGATGGACGCAGTGGCCGATTTCGGCGGTGGGATTCGGGATGTATTGCGAGTAGAGCCCTTTGTTGACGGGCTTCCAGGTTTTGCCGCCGTCGTCGGTTCGAAACGCGCCTGCAGCGGAGATGGCGATGACGATGCGCTTGGGATTGCTGGGATCGAGAATGATGGTGTGCAGGCACATGCCGCCGGCCCCGGGTTGCCACTTCGGGCCGGTGCCATGGCCGCGGAGTGCAGAGAGTTCCTGCCAGGATTTGCCCCCGTCTTTCGAACGGAATATGGCGGCGTCTTCAACACCGGCATAGACCACGTCGGGCTCGGTGAGTGACGGTTCGAGGTGCCAGACGCGCTTGAACTCCCAAGGATGCTGTGTGCCGTCGTACCACTGATGGGTGGTGAGAGGTTTGCCGGTTTCCGCAGAAGTGTCGTACACAAATTTGTTGCTCTCGCCTTTGGGCATACCGCCGGGGCCGGTGGTCGGTTCGCCTGGAGGGATTCCGGGCTGAATCCAGGTTTTGCCGCCATCGTCGGAGCGCTGAATGATTTGGCCGAACCAGCCGCTGGTCTGCGAGGCGTAAATGCGGTTGGGGTTCGCGGGTGCGCCCTTCATGTGGTATATCTCCCAGCCGGCAAAATGCGGGCCGCCGACGGTCCACTTTTCACGCTTACCGTCCGAGGACAGAATGAACGCGCCTTTCCTTGTTCCCACCAGTACGCGAACCTTGCTCATGAAAAGCTCCTCTCCTTATTTTTCAGGCTTTCTTTTCTACCAAGGTCACCAATCGAAATCAAATCAACCTCTCAAAGGAATCAGTACGCGCAAGCGACGTTCGCGAAGATGCAAGCACAACAGGAACAAGACCAGGAGCGCGCTAAGGATGCGGCCAGTCCACAGCACTCCGGCCGAGACGGCGACCTGGGGAGTTGGCGGTGCGGCTTGCGAAGAAGCTGGAACGCCGGAGCTCATCAGATTCTCCCTTAGGACTTGATGGGCACCCAAACCTCCATGCCGCCCATTCCCGTGCACGGATCGAATTCTTCACTATAGCGCTCGAAGAAAGCCGGTGTTTCATCGTCGTCGCCAGCGTATTGATAACCAGATGCGGAAAACCACTTGGAGATGGCATCGCAAGTTTCGTACATCCTCGAAACGTGGCGGGAATGCGGAAAGACAACATATCTCTGGGCAGGAACGCTGACAACGGTGAATTCGCCGGGAAGACCAGCGAAGCCGGAAACCTCGACGCCTGACAGATACTCGATGCCTGCACCATCGCGTGCCTGCCAGCAGATTCCGTAAGCGGTGCGGCCGACTTGTCCGGCGATTTTTCCGATGTAAGGAGCAAAGCGTTGCCATTGCGCGGGAATGTTATTCATGGTTTCGGTGGTGTAACGGCTGCGCAACCCAGAGACCAGCAGAGGTTGGCCATTTTCAAAGCGCGGTGGTTCGAGTTGCAGGGCGGGCGATGGTGTTGTTGCTGCATGACTCATGCTTATCTCCCAGGTTGTGGTAGCGAGCGCTGGCCGGGTTAGTGTGCACAAGTCGCTTGCAAAACGCAAGTGAACATTGCTACTGTGGAAAAGTGGCAATGAGAAAGGCCAATACGAAGCGGCGATCCGGGTGCCCGCTGAATGCCTCGGTGGAGATGCTGGGGGACCGCTGGTCGCTCCTAGTCATCCGGGACATGATGTTGCTCGGACGCCGGACCTTTAAGGAATTCCTGGGCTCCTACGAACGGCCCGCGACGAACGTATTGGCTGACCGGCTGCGCAGGCTGGCAGCATATGGAATCATTCGAACGGAACGCGATCCGACCGATGGACGAAAGCTGATTTACCAGCTCACGCCCAAAGGAATCGACCTTGCGCCGGTGCTGACGGAATTGGTGCTCTGGGCGGGCAGACACGAAAAAACGGAAAACCGCGCACTCATCCGCTTGATGCAAAAGGACAAGGAGAAATTCCTCGCGCAAATTCGCCAGCGGTGGGAACAGCCCCGCAAATGACTCACTAGGCGTGGATCAAACGACACACAAGAGCTCGGTGTTTATTTGACAAATTCGCCGGTGCCGCCGTGCGACCAAGGGTCGTAGGTCAGCGCAAATTGCACCCGATCGGGAATGGGCGGATGACTATAAAACAGGAAGACGTCCACGGGATTGGGTTCAGGATCGCGTAAATCTACATCGCCGAGGATTTGGAAGGTTTGAGCCGCCACCTGACTGGAGTCGGGCGTGAGGCCGTGCGTGACTTCGAGACCGTACCGGTCGGCTTGGTGTTCGACATATCGGCTGAAAGCGCTGCCGATGGGGCTGGCAAGGAAGAAAAAAATGGAAAAAAGGAAAAGCAAGGCAGGCAGTGACGCCCAATCATCGACGCTGCGAACCTTCCACTTAGCTCCGGAACGGGCCAAGAGCCATCCAATAGAGCGGTAAACCAAATAGGAAAAAACGAGAAGCAGAGCGGCAAAGAACGCGAGGAGCTTAGGAATGTGGCCCAGGACGTAATGGCCCATTTCGTGGCCGGCCACGAAGACGATTTGCGGCGTGGTGGCTCTGGCAATGGTGGTGTCCAGGACCACGATGCGCTTGGAGGCGCCAAAGCCGGTGACGTAAGCGTCGACGGCAGTGGTTTTCTCGCTGGCGTTCATCCAGAACATGCGCTCGGGAGGAATGTCGACGGCAGCGCGCTGGGCCAGTTTTTCGAGGCTGGCGGTGAGCGCCGGATCTTTTTGCTGGAGCGGCTCGAATTTGTGGAAGAGAGGATCGATCACGAGGGGCTGAAGAAAGTAAACCAGCAGCAGAATGGGCAGAGAAACCAGCCAAAAGTAAAACCACCAGCGGCGCGGGGATTTGCGGATGACGGCATAGAGAAGCCAAATCAAAATGATGCTGAGGATAATGGAGATGATCTCCCCTTTGCTCCAATCCCAGAACCAGGAGCCCCAACCTTGCACGGAAAGACCGTATTGCCGCGAAACCCAGTTCTGGTAGATGCCCGTGGGCAGTTCGAGGACATCGACGGTAAGGATAATCAGCGGCGAAAAGATGAGGGCCTGGAGAGAGCGTTTCGAGAATTTGCTCTCGGCCAAAGTGCGGTATTTGCCGGAGACCTTCCAGCGCAGGATGAGCCAGAGAACGACCAAGCCGTAAACGAAGCTGATCAAGGCTAAACGGAAGTGAATCTTCGCGAGATTATGAGCTTTTTGGTAGCGATCGGGAGGTAGCGTGTATTTGGTGATTCTTGGCGCTGAAGGCGGCTGGGATTGCGCCACGGTTGCAGGGGCCGAAGAGGTGCCGGAGGCAGGAGGCGTCTGCTGGGATTGTAAAGAAACTCGATGAGCTGCTGGGGCAGGTTTTGCCGCGAGGAAGGAAAGGGCAAGGACCACAGCCGCAAGGAGAATGCGTTGCAGGTTCATAAGACCTCGCTGAAATGGAGGGTGGAGCCCTGAGCCAAGAAGCGAACGGACGGGAGTATGCGCCTTTAGCAGTGCAAGGTGCAAGGAATTGCGTGGTGATTTCATTCGCAGCATCCCTCAAAGGACAAGATGACCGACTAGCGCCATGCGACCAGAATCGTACCCATGACGAGATAGCAAACGAGTTGGTAGCCGGTGTTGATGGCCAAGAGCTTCATGCTTTGCTTTGCGAAAAGCGCGCCGGTAAATTGCACGGTGGCAACGAAGCCGAGCCAGATGTGAAAGCTGGCCATCAAGCCGAAGTGGAGGGACTCTGCGCGCATGCCATGAAGGATGAGCGCGAGCGTGAATGCGCAGATTAGACTGGCAAAGAAAGAGCCGGCATAAGCGGGCCCAGCGCCTTTGCGCATTTCGTCCATTTTTGCTTTGTCGTTTGGGTCGTAGCCCATCTCGCGAGCCCAGGGCTTGGCGAAGAGCAAGGGCGAGTACCAAACGAAGCCCAGAATCATGGAGGCGATGGCGGCGACCAAAATGGCGAGCCAATTCAAGCTATGCATGTGCATGAGGGATCTCCTTGTAAACGTTTGTAGAGGAAAAGGCGCGCAGTATGGTATGACGCGGCGGGGCGAGACGCAAAGGAAGAAATTGGAGCGGCAGACGGCACAAGGAAAGGCAACGCCAGATGTAGTCACTTTTGCGTGGCACAAAAGAAATTATCCTCTTTCGCGCGCCGGAAGATGTTTTAAAACAGGAAGAACTCAGGGAGGAAGCAATCAAAGCGACGGATGAGGCGATCCGGCAACTGGAGCTCTGTTTGAAGTTCGACAAGGACTAACAGACAAGATAGAGCGCCGAAGGGCGCGCTCTGAGTTCAGAGCCTGAAAACAAGGAACCCGGGCTGATAAGAGGGCAGCCCGGGTTTTTCTTTTGTGAAGAAAGTTTTCGAATCAGTGAGAGCGTTGGAACTCGATGTAATCACGGCCGACATAGAGGCGATAGCTGCCGGCGGTGGAAGCGGCCACGATCTGAAGCGGAATGGGGCGCTTCATTTCGGCATCACGTTGCCCGGCGGATTCGATGAGATTGCTGGCGGCGAGATCCATCAGGATGAATTTTCCGCCCACGAAACCGAAACCGTAGGCGCCGGGCTTCAAAGTTTGCCCGCCGATTTCCAGATTCACCTCGCTGAGCAAATACGCCTGGTACTTCTCCTTAATCGCCGTGGAGTAGCCCGAGCTGTCCACGAGACCCGCCAGGACGTAGAGATCGTCAGCAAAATGCACGCCACCGGTGTTGCGGAGCTGCGCGGGCGCGACTTGACCGCGAAAAAAGACGTGCTCGGGAAAAAGTTTGGGAGTAATGTCCGCGGCTTTAAGAACCGCCTCCTGTCCGGCGGGTGGGCCGCCGGCATTGACGGCGGGCACAGGCCGGAGTGCGAAGGCAAGAAGCAGGAAAGGCAAAAGCACGAGAAACGTTGCAAAGCGCTTCATGGAAACTCCTTTCAAATGAAAAGCATGGTACGAGACTTAAGCCTTTCGAGCAAAGGCTGAGAAACAGCTAGGTGGAAGGACAGGACAGGCAGGAATGCCTGTCCTACGGTGGGCCGGGAGCCCAGACGCTCGGGCCCGCCGGATCCACAAATGCGGGAGAGCAGTGAGGAGGGCGTGGTATGTTACGCGCGCTTGATCAAGGAACGCAGGATGGGAGGAAAGAGGATGCTGGACCGGCGAAATTTCATGAAGACCTGCTCGGGGATGGGTTTGGCAGGAACGCTGTTTCCCGGCGTGTTGTGGGCGCAAGCACAAGGCGCGACGAAGATCACCAAGGAGATGATCGACAATGCAGCGGCCATCGCCGATGTGACGATTGCGGATGAATATAAGGAGATGATGCTGGCGGACCTGAACGATCACGCCAAAGGCTACGAAGAGATTTACAAGCTGAAGATTCCGAATTCGGTCGATCCGGCGGTGCTGTTTGATCCAATGCTTCCCGGAATGAAATTTGAAACAGAGCGGAAGCCGATGCGGCTGTCGAAAGCCCCGAATGTGGCGGCGGGCGCGCCGAAGAATTTGGAAGATTTAGCGTTTGCGAGTGTGAGAGAACTGGCGGAGTTAGTGCGAACGAAAAAGGTTTCTTCGGTGGCGCTGACGGAAATGTATTTGCAGCGGCTAAAAAAATACGACTCGACGCTAAAGTTTGTGGTGACATTGACAGAAGAGCGCGCGCTGGCCCAAGCGAAGAGAGCAGACGCGGAGATTGCCGCGGGGAAATATCGCGGGCCGCTGCACGGCCTGCCGTGGGGTGCGAAAGATTTGCTGGCGACGAAGGGCTACCGCACGACGTGGGGAGCGGCTGGCTTCGAGAATCAGATGATTGACGAAGACGCAACCGTGGTGCGGCGCTTGGATGAAGCGGGAGCGGTGCTTGTCGCGAAATTGACGCTGGGAGCGTTGGCGCAAGGCGACGTGTGGTTTGGCGGAGTGACGCGGAACCCTTGGAACACGAATCAGGGATCGAGCGGATCCTCGGCGGGGCCGGCTTCGGCGACGGCCGCAGGATGCGTCGCGTTCAGCATCGGCTCGGAGACGCTGGGCTCGATTTCGTCGCCGTCAACACGATGCGGCTGCACGGGGTTGCGGCCGACCTTTGGGCTGGTACCGCGAACTGGAGCCATGGCGCTTTCCTGGACGATGGACAAGCTGGGGCCGATCTGCCGGTCGGTGGAAGATTGCGCGTTAGTGTTGGATGCGATTTACGGGCCGGATGGGCATGACCGCACGGTGCATCCGGCGGCTTTTCATTGGGACGCAAACCTGGATTGGAAGAAACTGCGCGTCGGCTATTTGAAGGCGGATTTCGAGCGCAAGCCCGAGCCGCCGCAGGAAGAAAAGGAAGAACCGGCAAAGACTCCCGAAGAGCAGAAAAAGCGCGACGAAAAGAAGAAACGCCGCGAGGCGGGACGCGCCCGCGCGGAATACGACCGAAAATACAGCGATGCGGCGATCGCTAAACTGCACCAGATGGGCGTGAACCTGATCCCGGTGGATCTGCCGAAATTCCCTTACAGCGCGATTACGGTGATGCTGACGGCCGAGTCGGCGGCGGCGTTTGATGATCTGACGCGCACGGGGAGGGACAAGCTGCTGACATCGCAGAAGGATTACGACTGGCCGAATACGTTTCGCACGGCGCGATTCATCCCCGCTGTGGAGTACATTCAGGCGGCGCGCGCGCGGAAATTGGCGATGGAAGCGATGGCCAAAGTGTTCGACACCTTGGACGTACTCGTGGCGCCGACCAGCGGTAGCCAACAACTGGTGATCACCAATCTGACGGGTCACCCGTCGGTGATTTTGCCCAATGGATTGCGCGGAGAGGACGCGCCAAAATACCCGTTCGAGGATCCCAGCGATTTTCAGAACGCCGGCGGGCCTCGAACGCCGACAAGTTTGACGTTCCTGGGGAAGCTGTACGGTGAGGGAGAATTACTCGCTCTTGCACGCGCATATCAAGAGGCGACGGGCTTTCATCTGCAACATCCGAAGCTCGCGTAGAGGTTTGCAAGCTGCCCGCTAACGGTGGCGCATGGCGGAAAGCACACTTATCTACTTTTCGAAAATGAGGTGGAAAGAAGCAGAGCGAGTGGTCGGAGAAATCGCGCGGCCAGCGGGGATAACCGGGCGACATCTTTAAGGAATCCATGACAGGAAGTTTCTTGACTGTTATCGTCAAAATATCTTTGGCAGGGTCGCCGTCAACGTCCTGATTGTCAGAGGGTCTACATGCCTTTTTGCACGGGATAGCCCTTGTCGGCCCAGTCGACCGCGAAGCTCGTGGGCATGACGAGCATGCGGAGTTTCTTGAAGCCCATGCCGCTCAAAGCAGTATATGCGGGGCGGATGTTGGGGCACTTGTCAAATGGGCAGCAGCCGCAGTAGATGGCCAGATCGGTTGAACGAGGAAGTGTGGCCGCCCAGGATTGCAATTCCGCAAGGCCTTGTTCGCTGGAAGCGGTGCCATGGAAGGAAGCGTTCGGCACGTGCCCGCCAACGTAAAGCGAACGAAAACCTACAAAAACGATCGTGGGAACCGACGAATACTTGTCCGTGAGCATCTTGGCCAGCTGGGTTGGCTGCAAAGTCTGCGAACTGGGCCAGGGATCCGCTGACTTCTGCTCGTTCCCGCTGGCGGTCGTCACCGGGACAGAGCTAACAAGCAAAGCGAATAAAACCAGCAGCGAGGAAACAAAAACGAGGCCAGGAGAACGAAGCTGTCGAAAGAAAGACACGTGAGAGCCTCCTCATTCCTTTTTCGATTGTAGGCTGAACAGAGCGGGAAAGGCTACTCCGATGGACCTAGACAGACTAAGACTAGCAGCAAAAGGAGAGACGAATTACTTTTTCTGTTCGGCGCGCGTGCGGTGAAGCTTGAAAGCCGTGGTGCGTAACGTTTCAGGAATGTTCTTGTTGGTCGTAAGGCGCTTGAGGTCCTGCGGATTGAGCATGGGCAACATGTGGAGTGTCACATCCAACGGCGTTTTGGGATTGTTGATCAGATTACGCACGACCGTGTAGTTTTTGCGAAAAGTGCGATTGCTGGCAATGAGCCGCAGGATTTCGTCGGTGAGGCTGGACATGGAAGCAAAAGCTTCGACTTCCTGGTCCGTCAGGCGCGGCGACTGAAGAACCGCGCGCTGGACCACCTTGTTGGTATCACGAATGAGGGTGCGGCGCGCCTCGGAGCCACCCTTAATAGCGTATTGCACGCGCTGCGCGACGGTCATTTTGGCGATGCGCTGGAGCAGAGTCTGGCGCCGTGCGGGGTCAGCTTCCGCTGCGGCAGCGGCGTCCGCCAGGGCGGCTTCGTCAAGAGGACGACCCGGCCCGTGAAGCTCGCGAAGGTGCTTTTTCTGTTCGGGGGTCACGGAAGGCGACTGCTCGAGAGCCGCAGCGAGCGCGGGAGAAGCGCTGACGCGATCAAGGTCCTCCAGTAAGGCCTGCGTTGCAACATTCGAAAGATGGCGCGCGACGTGAACGAGATGCTCTGCCCCGCAATTCTTGTTTTGCACGAGAGCGTCGCAAATGCCGGGCTTGTCGGCCAGGTAGCGCGCGGCAAAAGCAAAAAGAGCCGGCTGAGCGTTCTTTCGCTTAATCGCTTCGACAAAGGCTTCCGGCGTTATAGAGAGGATTGCGTCGCTCGCGCGCGCGGCCACCATTTCGTCGGCATCAATAACAAGAACGGAGAGGATCTCCGCGCGGTCGGAGGGCGCGAGATGCGCGCCGCTCGTGCAAACGGCAAGTTTCCGCTCGCGCGTGGCGCGGCCATACCGAAGATCTTCCACAACTTCAGGGCTTAGAGTCTCCACCGCTAGTCTGCCTCAGATCCTTGTGGCTGTATACCATTCTACCGAAGGTTCCGGGCAAACCGAGGGGCGCCATCGGCCGGCCGTTCAACTGCAGCAACACCGCCGAGGAGTTGGTGGCGCTGACATCAAAATCGTGCTTCGCGGTGAAATGCAAGGTTTCTCCGGCGTAGACTTCCGCGTCCAGAAGGATTTTGTCATCCGCGATGATGCGCACGTGCGTGCTGGCCGAGGTGGAAAGGGAGAGCTCGAGGGGTGGGTCCGCAGAAGAAGCCAGGGAGGCAGCGGATTGCTTGGCGGCGCGATAAGTGGTGACGTGGTGCCAACTATGGCGCACCGAATAGAAAATCAGGACGAGCACAAGAAGGCCGCCCAGAAGCGCTGCGGCGGGAATCCACTTTGCGGGCGAGGGAATAGGTTGCTCTGGCTTGGCGGCGGGGGGCGGCAACTTCTCGGCACGCGCCAGGTCGTATTCACCGAGGAGGGATTCCTCGGAAAGACCGAGATAACGCGCAATACTGCGTACAAAGCCATGGCCGAAGACGCCGCCCGGCAGCTTCCCCCACTCTTCGTTTTCCAGGGCCTGGAGGAAGCGGTTGCTGATGCGCGTGGCCTTGCTTAATTCGTCCAGGGAAACTTCCCGGAGTTCCCGCTCGCGCTTGAGGCGTTCACCGAATTTTCCCCTGGCCATGAAAGCAACCTGTCCTTTATGAACGATAGGTGAGGGCACGGCGCGAGCGGCCTGCCTGCGGCAGGCAGGCGCGAAGCCCTTGACGGACTATAGGCGGTACGAGAAGGTGCTGTCAAATGAATGAGTTGGAGGAATTGTGGAAAGTCAAATGGCCTGGAGAAGATGGCGAGATGGCCACGCCTGTACTACAAGCGTATTGCGTCCCTTTTTCATGGGGACCTATACTGGGATAGATTCGCCCCTTTTGGGCGGGGGGGAGGGGTCGACTTATGTTCCAAGGGCCTGAGCCGGCTTAGGTTGTGCGCTGGCAGATGGCAGTGTGCATAAGAGCGACAGGCGATTGCAAAACCACAAAGGGCAGGCGTACTGAGGCGTGGAAGAGGTAAACCAGTTTCCCGTGGTAGAGCGGCGGCGCAATGTCGCCACGTCGTCCGACCGCGAAAAAGGGGAAGTGGCAGTCTTCCAGGAATTGGGGAAGGCGCTCACTTCCTCCCTGCAGCTCGACCAGGTTCTCCGCACAATCATGGAGAAGATCGACGAATTCCTCCGCCCGGATAACTGGTCCCTTCTCTTACTCGATGAAGAAAAACAGGAACTGTATTTTGAGCTGGCCGTCGGGAAAGCCTCGCAAGCGCTGAGAGATGTGCGCATCAAGATGGGACAGGGCATCGCTGGCTGGGTGGCGCAGCATGGCGAAACGGTGGTCGTCCCTGATACTTCCAAGGACACTCGCTTTTTCTCCAAAGTCGATGAAAAGACGAAGACGGAGACGCAATCCATCGTGGCCGTGCCGGTCCGTTTTCGCGACACCTGCCTGGGTGTAATCGAGTTGATCAATTGCATTGGGCCCGGCGGGTTTGATCCGCGGGACCTGAAGCTGCTCGAAGCACTTTCCGATTTTGCCGCCATCGCGCTGGAAAATGCGCGCCACGTAAAAAAAATTCACGACCTGACCATTCGGGACGACTGCACGACGCTCTACAACGCCCGGCACATGAGCTTCATCCTGGAGACGGAAATCTACCGCTCACAGCGCTACAACTACGAGTTCTCGCTGGTGTTCATTGACCTGGACCATTTCAAGCTGGTGAACGACACGCACGGCCACCTGGTGGGATCGCGTCTCCTGGCCGAAATCGGAAACGCCTTGAAGGCGCACTGCCGGCTGATTGATTTTGCGTTCCGGTACGGCGGTGACGAATTTGTGCTTTTGCTCCCGCAAACCTCTAAGGAAAACGCCATCAATGTCGCACGGCGCCTGCACAAACTGATCCGCGAGAGCGTCTGGCTGGAAAAGGAAGGACTGAAAATCCGCCTGACCCCCAGCCTCGGCGTGGCTTCTTACCCCGCGGATTCGCGGACGAAGGAAGGCTTGCTCCACCTCGCCGACGAGGCCATGTACTTGGTGAAAAACACCAACCGCGATAGCGTGGCGGCCGCAAACATAGGAATCCTGCCGAATACGGCAACCGCGGAATCCGCAGGATAATTACTTTTCAGGTTGCCCGCTCTCCTCTCTTGTTCAGTTCACAGAATTGTCTTTCAAAATTTACCC
>Ga0209686_1000234_pt1 | contig 28892 bp, 31 predicted proteins | sample GraSoiAngelo_126_FD_185883 | JGI IMG/M metagenome (GOLD analysis project Ga0209686, IMG submission 185883) | Grasslands soil microbial communities from the Angelo Coastal Reserve, California, USA - 14_0927_09_20cm (SPAdes) (version 2) | ecosystem: Environmental > Terrestrial > Soil > Grasslands ...
CGCAGGACATCACTGTCACGCCTCCAGCGGCAGGCTACTCGCTCGATGCGGTGGCCACCGACGGACGCATCAGGATCCAGGACGGCGCCGTCACGCCGACGGGTGACAGCGGCGAGCAACGCGCGAAGGGATCGATTCGCGGCGGCGGCGCCGCGCTGACGCTGCGCGCCACGCGCGGCGATATCGTGGTGCGTTCGCCTGCGGGCAAGTGACAGAATTCATCGCTTGCAGTAAGCTCCCTTTTTCCTCGTCGAGGCGAACTTCCTTGTTGACAACCGCACCACTGCTCGAAACTTCCTTCTCCGATCTGAAAGTCCACGGCCGCGGCAAAGTTCGAGATATGTATCAGGTCGGCGACGATCTCCTGATCGTTGCGACCGATCGTATTTCCGCGTTCGATTACGTGCTCGGATCGGGCATCCCGGATAAAGGCAAGGTCCTCACGCAGCTGTCCGCGTTCTGGTTCGAGCGGATGGGCGATCTCGCCAAGAACATGGCGACGGACGTCGCGAAGATGCCGGCGGCGCTGCAACCACACAAGGACGTGCTGAAGGGGCGATCGATGCTGTGCCGCCGCACGCGCCCGATCGCGATTGAGTGCGTCGCGCGCGGATACCTGTCCGGATCCGGCTGGAAGGAATATCAGCAGACCGGCAGCGTGTGCGGAGTGACGCTCCCCTCAGGGCTGCGTGAATCCGATCGGCTGCCGCAACCGATCTTCACGCCGGCGACGAAAGCAGAGAGCGGGCACGACGTGAACGTCAGCGAAGACGAAGCCGCGCGGATCGCCGGCCGCGATCTCGTCACGCGCCTGAAGCAGCTGACGCTCGAAATCTATCGCCGCGGCTGCGAGCACGCGGAGTCGAAGGGCATCATCATCGCCGACACCAAATTCGAATTCGGCTTGGTCGGCGCGGGCGATCCCGCACGCGACGTCGTATTGATCGATGAAGTGCTGACGCCCGACTCGTCGCGCTTCTGGCCGCAGGATCAGTACACGCCCGGGCAGGGGCAGCCAAGCTTCGACAAGCAGTACGTCCGCGACTATCTCGAAGAGATCCGCTGGAACAAGCAGCCGCCGGTGCCGTCGCTTCCCGACCGTGTCGTCCAGAAGACGCGCGAGAAGTACGTCGAGGCGTTCCGCCGGCTCTCGGGCCGGGAACTCGCCTAGCGCACGTCATGATCCGCGACCAGCTCGAGAAACTCGTGGCAGAACTGCTCGACAAGGGCGTGCTCTACGACGATGCCCGGCGGGAGTTCGAGAAGCTCTTCATCGCGCGCGCCCTTCAGCGGAGCGACGGCAATCTCGGCAACGCGGCCGAGATGCTCGGCGTCCATCGCAACACCATCGCGCGGAAGATGTCGGAATATCGAATCAAAAGAACGGCGTAAGCCGAGGTCCGGGGATCGAGTTCCGAGGTCCGAGGATCGAAGTCCGGGATCGACGCACCCCCCGGTTCTCGGGCCTCGGACCTCGGCCTCGTGTTCCAGCTCAGCGTTAGCAGTCTCCCGCCTCGACTGCTTGACACTCGTCCAGCCGCTCCATAGAATTAGCAGTCGGGCAGGCTGATTGCTAACCACACCGTAGGCCGGCTCCCTGGATCGGGCGTAAACGCAGGCCGGCTCTTTAGGTCCGGTGCTCGACGGGCAATCGCCGCCAATCCAGCAATCTTAGACAAAGACGGAGAAGAACCGCTATGGCAGCAACCGCGACAAAGACTGCAACCAAGGTCCGCCCCCTGCACGATCGTGTGATCGTGGAACGCCTCGAGGAAGGCGAACAGAAAGTCGGCGGGATCATCATTCCCGACACGGCGAAGGAAAAGCCGCAGCAGGGACGCGTGATCGCCGTGGGCAAGGGCAAAACAGAGAAGGACGGCAAGGTAACGCCGCTCGACGTGAAGGTCGGCGACACCGTGCTGTTCGGCAAGTACTCCGGCCAGGAGATCAAGATCGACGGCGATGACCGCCTGATCATGCGCGAGGAAGAGATCCTCGCCATCCTCGAGAACTAAATCGAAGGAGATTCAACGAATCATGGCAAAGCAGATTGTTTACGGCGAGGAGTCGCGCCAGGCCATCCTGCGCGGCGTCAACCAGCTCGCCAACGCGGTGAAGGTCACGCTCGGCCCGAAGGGCCGGAATGTCGTCCTCGACAAGAAGTTCGGCTCCCCCACCATCACCAAGGATGGCGTGACGGTGGCCAAGGAGATCGAGCTGAAGGACTCGCTCGAGAACATGGGCGCCCAGATGGTGCGCGAAGTCGCGAGCAAGACCTCGGACATCGCGGGTGACGGCACCACGACGGCGACCGTACTAGCGCAGGCGATCTTCCGCGAGGGCGCAAAAAATGTCGTCGCCGGCGCGAACCCGATGGAACTCAAGCGCGGGATCGAGAAGGCGGTCGAAGTCATCGTCAACGAGTTGAAGAAGGCGTCCAAGCCGGTCAGCGGCACCGCGATCGCCCAAGTCGGCACGATCTCGGCGAACAGCGATGAGACGATTGGCAAGATCATCGCGGAAGCGATGGAGAAGGTCGGCAAGGACGGCGTTATCACCGTCGAGGAAGCCAAGTCGATGGAGACCTCGCTCGAGGTCGTCGAGGGCATGCAGTTCGATCGCGGCTATCTCTCGCCGTACTTCGTAACGGATCCGGAGCGCATGGAAGTCGTGCTCGAGAACCCCGTCATCCTGATCCACGAAAAGAAGATCAGCTCGATGAAGGACCTGCTGCCGCTGCTCGAGCAGGTGGCGCGCGCGAGCCGGCCGCTCGTGATCGTCGCGGAAGACGTCGACGGCGAGGCGCTGGCGACGCTCGTGGTGAACAAGCTGCGCGGCACGCTGCAGGCGGTGGCCGTGAAGGCGCCGGGCTTCGGTGACCGCCGCAAAGCCATGCTCGAGGACATCGCGACCCTCACCGGCGGCAAGGCGATCACGGAAGACCTCGGAATCAAGCTCGAGAACATCAAGCTCGAGGATCTCGGCAAGGCGAAGAAGGTGACCATCGACAAGGACAACACGACGATTGTCGAGGGTTCTGGCAGCCAGAAGGACATTGAGGGGCGCGTGAAGCAGATCCGCACCCAGGTCGAGGAGACCACCTCAGACTACGACCGCGAGAAGTTGCAGGAACGCTTGGCGAAGCTCGTGGGCGGCGTCGCCGTCATCAAGGTCGGTGCGGCGACCGAGACCGAGATGAAGGAGAAGAAGGCGCGCGTCGAAGATGCGATGCACGCGACGAAGGCGGCGGTCGAAGAGGGGATCGTCCCCGGCGGCGGCGTGGCGCTGATTCGGGCGAGCAAGGGCCTCGACAGCCTGAAGCTCGAAGGCGATCAGAAGGTCGGCGCCGAGATCATCAAGAAGGCGCTCGAAGAACCGCTCCGCTGGATCGCGACCAACGCGGGCCAGGAAGGCTCCATCGTCGTCTCCAGGGTGAAGGACGCCAAGGGCGACGAAGGCTACAACGCCGGCACCGACAAGTACGAGAACCTGGTGTCGGCGGGCGTCATCGACCCGGTGAAGGTCGTGCGCACGGCGCTTCAGAATGCCTCGTCGATTGCGTCGCTGCTGCTCACGACCGAGGCCCTCGTCTCCGAGATTCCCGAGGAGAAGAAGGAATCCGGGGCGGGCGCGGGCGGCCCCGGCGGCATGGGCGGCATGTACTAAGGCTTCGGGTCTCGGGCTTCAGGCTTCGGGCCTGAGGCTTGGGCTTCAGGCTTTGGGCCTCAGGCTTCAGGGTTCGGGCTTCAGTTGGGCCGGCTGGGAGCAATCCCAACCGGCCCTTTCTATTTAATCGTCAACGTCATCTCGACGTCGACGCGCTTCCCGCGTCAGAACTGAACGCGCAAGAAGTCGGTAGGACGTGCCGGAATGGCATCGACGAACAGGCGCCACGCACGTTCGGTGCGCGTGTTGTTGTTGACGAGCGCCGCGCCGCAGCCGATCGCGTCCGAGGCCGTGCCGGCTACTCGCACAGCCGCGATCCACACCCGCTGCACGATCATCGTCGTGCCGATCATCGGCACCCGCACGTTGAAGTACGGCAGCAGCGATCGGCGGCTGCGCGGCAGTTCCAGCCGCAGGCCTTCGTTGCTGACATCGATGAGATGACACGGCGTCCCGTCCGCTGTCGCCTCGAGACGATTGACGACCCTTCGAAGTGACCGCCGCACGGGCCGGTCATCGGTCAGCGCCATCGAGAGAATGCAGATAAACGCGGCGCGGTCGACGGGGCGTTCGAGATAGCTCGCGCCCCGGTTCTCGGCCCGCGCCTGCGCGGCTCGGTCCTTCTCACCGATGACGACGATGGGTGTCTGCGGATTGCGCGCTTTTCCGCGCGCAGCGGCATGCACCTCATTGAGGAGCGCGAAATCGTAATCGCTGACGAACGCGTCGAACGGACGCGCCCGGAGCGCATCGAGCGCGTCGGGCGAGGTTGCGGCCCTGACAGGCTCGAAACCTTCCGAGGACAACCACGCGGCAAGCGTTTCACGCTCGGCCGCATGCGGGGATGCAATGACGATTCGGAAACGAGCGCTCATGACCCGCAAGGACATTGCGAGCTGTATGCCAGCGCGAAACGCACGGAAAATGCGATACGCGACATATCCACGCCCGACGGATTTGGCCGTGAGCAGGCCGGAACCGTAAGGTCAAAAATGTTCTCCGAAGAATGGTCATTTCCCCGCCGCGAGCTTCTGCCGCGCGAGCGGCCGCGATCCAGCCGTCGTAGGATTGTGCGTCGTCGACGCCATGACCTTCCGGTAATACTCCATCGCCCTGTCGGTCTGCCCCAGCTTCTCGTACGTCTGGGCGATGAGGCCCAGCACATATGCATCGTTCTGGTTCGCCTGCTGCAGCTCGGAGAGCGCGGCTTGATAGTCGCCGGTGTGGAGCGCGACGTAACCGGTCAGGTACGGGAAAAACTCTTTCTGTTGCGCCGGCATGTTGCCGCGATCGAGGATCTCTTTCGCCGCCGCGACGTGCTTCCGGGCTTCCGCCTTTTGACCGCGCCGGGCGGCGATGCGTGCAAGCGCGTGCTCCAGCCGATACCGCCAGAGGTCTTGTCCGTCCGCGCCGATGTCGCTCTCGCGCAGGCCAGCCTCCGAGCCCATCCTGTACCAGCGCTCGGCAAAGTCGACGTTGCCTGCATCCAGGCACAGGCGTGCAAGCTCGTTGGCCACCCCACCCGCATTGTTGAAATCATTTGCGTCGAGGTATTGGCGGTAAAGCGGCTCCTCATGCGTCGCCGCATTGGTGCAATCGCCCTCGAACCCGTACGAAATGGCGATTGCGCGCTCGGCGCGCGTCTTGTCGTCAGCATTCGGCGCGATCGCCGCAGCCTTCGCGAAGGCGTCGCGTGCCTCTCTGTACATGCCCGCGAAGTCGAGCATGGCACCGAGCGTGTTGTTCGCCTGGTATGACTCCGGAGAAGCGGCCACAGCCTGACGCGCCAAGGCGACCGCCTGCTGCTCTTTTCCATCGCGCATCTGCTGCTCCGCCTGTTGCAGCAGATCGGTTGAAGGATTCGGCGGCGCCGCGGGCTGCTGCGCGCGCGCCGACTGAAGACTGGCGGCACAAAAGACCACTGCCGCCATTACCGAAGCAATCGTGTGTCGAGTCATCACTCGATTATGGCGGACTCCACGTCGGTTCGCACGAACGCCGTGATCTTCGTCGCCGTCGACCAGTTGCGCGTGCCCGGGCACGTTGATCGCGCGGATGAGCGCCACGTATCGTGTGGCCCGGCGGCCGCGGGTCATTTGAGCGTGAACGTGATCTCGATGTCGACGCGTACCGGCACGGGCTTGCCGTCCTTCGTGCCCAGCTCGAACGTCCACTGCTTCACCGCAGCCACTGCCTGCTGATCCAGGCCATGGCGCGTGTCCAGGGACTTCTTCACCTTCACGTCCCCCACCGTGCCATCCGCGAGAACGTCCGCATCGAGCACCACCGTTCCCTGGATGCCGGCGTCTTTCGCTTCCTGCGTATACTCGGCCTTGACTTCGTGCTTCAGCCGCGGCTTGACGGTCCCGCCTGCTGGCGGTGTCTCTTGCGCGGCAATCGCCGCGAGCGCCATGGCCGCAAGCAATACAGCAACGAACCCGGACTTGAAACGCATGAACCCTCCTTTGTTCGACATCTTCAGACGCCGCACCGGCGCGCGTGGCCGTGATCGCGTCAGATTGCCGCCCGGCCACGTTCATTTCGGCGCACGATCGTCCGCGCGAGCACGGCAAAAAGGCCGAGCACCAGACCGGAGACAACGCCAACGACCGGTCCTGTTACGACCATCATCACCTTGGGTGCGAGCGGCATCCGCGTCATCATTTCCGCCTCCCTCGGATGATTCGCCACGTAGGAATCGAACAACAGGACGTGCGCCGAGGTGATCCATACGCTGTTGACGATACTGACCATGAGGCCGTGCAGGAAGTATCGCCCCGGCGCGCGCCGCGCGATGATGTAACCGCAGATGATGAAGATCACGAGCCAGAACATCGGCTCGATATTGGAAGGGATCACGAACACGGTCGCTACCCCCATGGCGAGGCCGAACAGCGACAGCTGCAGCACGAGCTTCCAGTTCATCGTCAACTCTCACCGGCTCGCGGGCGGGACGATGCCGTTCATCCGCAGGTAGGTGACGATCTGGCCATAGTGGTCCGACGCGTGCCAGACGGCGAGCGTCGCAAGGCCGAGCCGCGTGCTCGATCCGCCGTAGCGCCCGCCGGCGGCTTCGAGCGCGTTGGCAGGCGTCATCTGCGCGATAAAGCGTTGCATCAATCGCATGAGCCCTCCTTCGAATATCGACGGAGACTAGCACGGGACAGCGACGGCGTTGCGGTAATCAGCACGCCGTAAACGACGGCGGCAAAGAGCATCCACGCCTGCTGCCATCGTGCGAGCGCGTCGGGCGGAAGCACGAGCGGTCGCAGCAACGGCGAGTAGTCTGGGACGTACCAACAGAGATGTTCCATCGCATAGCCGTTCGCGATGCACTCGTCGAGACCAGTGAGCCCGAACACTACGCCTGATACGCCAACCCACACCGTCCAGGCCAAGAGCAGCATCGTGGTGGCCGTGCGACCCACGCTCGTCGGCTGGTGTACCGCGATGGCAAGCGCTATTGATGAGGGATAGACCGCGAACAGGAGAAAGCGCGGGCCCCACGTCCAGCCGCCGTACCATGCCCACCATCGCGAGTCAACAAGCACGAGACCGATGAGAAACGCGAGCGAGGCATCGAAGAAGGGCGCGAGCTCCGGCCGTGCGCGTCGCACGCGGCCCACGAGCAGCAGCGCCGGTGCAAAGAACAACAAGCCTTTGCCAAAGGAGAACAGCAGTGAGACAACTCCCAGAATCAGCGGATAGCTGAATCCGGGCATACCCGAGAAAGGCATGACGGTGACGGCGCCGCGGTCTCCCTGATACCCTGCATTCAGCGGCGCGCCGCGGACGAGAGTGTTCTCCAGAACGATCAGCGCCGCCGTCGCGAGCAATGCCGCGAGTCCATCCAGGCGGCGGCTTTTCCAGAACCGCCAGACGGCGACGAGCAGCAGACCGCCAGCCGACGCGGGGATATTCGCGACGCCCAGCATCGCGGCCGCCCATCCAATCGTGCGGTGTTCGATGAAGACCAGTCCGAAGCCGGTGCCGACCATCACGGCGGAGAACGCCTCGCCATAGAAATCGATGGTGGCGTTCGGCATCATTCCGCTTGCTGCGAGAAGCAGCATCGACGCGGCACGTTCCTCGGCCGTCATGCCCGACCGGAGGGTCCACCAGGCGCCGGCGACGCCAGCAGCAAGCACCAGCACGTTGAATCGCGCGCACCACCAGATCCGCGAGTCGCCAAACACCCAGAGCGGCGCGGCAAACAGCGTTGCGATGTACGAATATCGTTCCGCTCCCAACGTGCCTTCGCGGAGCAGCGCGTCGAGCTTGAGAAAACGCACGTAGCCGTCGCCGCTCACGCGATGTGGAACAATTGCGAACAGCAGGACCAGCGCCGCTCCCGTCAACGCGAGGGTTGCAAGGACCCAGCGACGCGAAGAGGTCATGTTCTCATTCTGGCGCGGGCAAGCACGGTTGGGAGCGGTGACTGATGGGGACGACGAAACGCGGCATCGCGACCGGATCCGGGATGGAGCGTATCATTCCTTGCCCGCACATTCAGCCGAGCATCGCGACCAGGCAGCTTGGGCGAATGGCTGGTCCGTTCGGAGCTCTGCGACGATGAAGTACTCGCTTGTTACATCAGCGGAGCGCATCGTGCAGGACGTGCGCTACGCCATCCGAACGCTTCGTCGAGCGCCCGGATTCACCGGCGTCGCGTGCGCGACCCTCGCGCTCGGCATTGGTGCGACGACAGCCATCTTCACCATCGTCGACTCGGTCCTATTGCGTTCACTGCCGTTTCCTGAGCCTCAGCGCCTCATGATGATCTGGGAGCGCCCTTCCAGGACCGATCGACGGAATGTCGTATCGATGAGCAACTACCTTGCGTGGCAGGATCGCAATCGTGCGTTCGATGCGATCGCCGCGTTCCATCGAGTCCCGATGAACGTGATGGGAGGAGATGAGCCGATCCAGGTATCAGGCGCGGGAGTCACGGCCGACTTCTTTCGCGTGCTGGGCGTCGCGCCACTGCTTGGACGAACTTTCGTCAGGGGCGAAGACGCCGTGGGCGCTGCTCCTGTCGTGGTCCTGACCTACGGCTTCTGGCAGCGTCACTTTGGCGGCCGCCCGGACGTCCTCGGCCAGCGGCTATCCGTTGATGTACGACATCACGCGATCGTCGGTGTGATGCCGGCGGATTTCACGTTTCCGGATCCGAGCGTGGAAGTGTTCGTCCCTCTTTCACTGCGTCGCGAAGAAGGTCGCAACTACTCGGTCGTCGCGCGGCTTCGCACGGGAACGAACGTGGCGGCTGCACAGGCCGAGATGTCGTCGATTGCGGCGCAGACCGCACCAGCAGACGGTTGGTCCGGTCGAGCGTGTGCTGCTCGTGTTGTTTGCCGCTGTTGGCTTCCTGCTGCTCATCGCGTGCGCGAACGTGGCGAATCTGGTCTTGATGCGGTCCGCCGCCCGCGCGCAAGAGATGCACATCTGTCTGGCACTGGGCGCGGCACGCGGGCGCCTGCTACAGCAGACGATGGTCGAGAGCCTGTTGCTCGCGGGCCTTGGCGGAATCCTGGGAGTGGCACTCGCATGGTTGAGCGTCGCGACGATGATCCGGCTGTTGCCACCGACCTTCCGTTTGCCACGAATCGAGGAGGTTTCGATCGATCCACAGGTGTTGCTGTTCACCGCAGCCCTGACGATCGGCGCCGCGATTCTCTTCGGGCTGGCGCCGGCGCTGAGATCGCGGCACATGGAACACGCGCAAGGACTTCGCGAGAACAGCCGCTCGGTCTCGTCGCCGTACCGCCGGATGCGCGCGGTGATGGTTACGGCGGAAGTGGCACTCGTTCTGCCACTCCTCGTAGGCGCAGGACTGTTGGCCCACAGCTTCGTCAGGCTGATGCAGGTTGAACCGGGGTTCCGGGCCGAAGGTCTGCTGACGGTGCGCATGCGGCTCCTGCCGGTACGCGACCGCGCACTGCACGCCGAAGTCGTCGATCAGATCCTGGACCGCGTGCGCGCGCTCCCAGGCGTCACCGCCGCCGGCTCGATCGGCCGGCTGCCCATGGACGGCGGCAATAGCGGCTCATGGTATTACCGCGCCGATCGGCCGGAGCCCTCGCCCTCCGATCGGCCAGGTGGAGACGTTTCGATCGTTTCGCGCGGCTATTTCCAGGCCATGGGCATCCGTCTCCTGCGAGGCCGGGATTTCGATTCGCGGGATCGAATCGGATCGCCTCACGTCGCGATTCTGAATCTCGCAGCCGCGCGGATGCTGTTCGCGGACGAGGAGCCGATCGGGAAATGGCTCAGGGTCTGGTGGAGTGACGCAGGACAGGTGGAGATCGTAGGTGTCGCGGCGGACATTCGTCATAGCCAGCTGCGCACGAAACCTGATCCGTGCCTGTTCATGCCGAACGCCCAGCAGCCGTTTCCCTTTGCAGCGTTAGTAATCCGGACGCCCGGAAATCCGCGTGCGGTCGCGGGTGCGGTGAAGGATCAGTTACGGCAGGTCGATTCCGATCAAGGCGTCGCGCAGGTGGAAACCATGGAGCAGCTCGTCGCCGACTCCATTGCGCAATCGAAGGCGCAAACGGTCCTCATCGGACTGTTCGCAGCCCTCGCGTTGAGTCTGGCGTGCATCGGCATCTACGGCGTGCTCGCCTATTCCGTCGCGCAACGAACGCGCGAGATTGGCGTGCGGCTCGCGCTTGGCGCCTCGCCAGCGCGCACCTTCAGGCTGATCCTCGGTGAGGGGCTCGGACTGACGGGCACCGGCATGGGAATCGGGCTCTTGTTGTCGCTCGCGCTCACTCGGTTCTTGAGAGATTTGCTCTATGAGGTTGAACCACTGGATCCCGCGGTTCTAACCGGCGTCGTCACGCTGCTCACCTTGGTGGCTACAACCGCGTGCCTCCTGCCGGCGTTGCGCGCCACACGCGTCGATCCCGCTGTGGTGCTTCGCGACGAGTGACGCTCCGTCACGCGGGCGACGCGACGGAGCGTCCGCTACGCGCCGGTTGCGCATCGAGCCGCAACTGTCGCGCGTAAGAACAACGGCAGCAGGTAGAGGTGTTTGGTTGTCATCGCTGTCAGCTGCTCTACGCTACGCCGTCGAAGAAATCGACGACGCCGGTCTCCAGTGAATACTCGGCACCGACGACGAGGAGTGCGTCTCTCTCGATCAGCTGTTCGAGCACAGCCGATGGTGCCTGAGGTGATTCGTCGAGGCGCGGGACGCCTGCTTCAGGTCTGCTCGGCATCGGGCACGCCGGTGACCGGAAAGGCGACCAGCAGATCGTGCAGGGATTGACCGATTGGCGCCACGTGCGACTGATCGATGCCAAAAGCGAACTGCAGTCGATTTCCATTTCCTGTGGTGTCGATCGCTTCGCCGGTGACACGAACACCACCCTTGCCATCGCCGATTAATGAAAAGGCGATTTGCCCGTCCATGCTCGAAAAGGTTGCCGTCCCCTCGAGCGTTCGGCTCAAGTCTTCCATCTCCTCGGAGAAGCTCTGAAATTCTTCGGACCTCAGATTGGCGCGAAAGCCGCCCCGGAAGCCCCCCGCCGCAATCTGAAGCTCGCAATCGATCCAGTTGCCATCCTTGACTTCGAACAGGTCCGGATGGCTGCGAAACAGCGGCCGGATCAGGACGTGCTGCGCATCCAGATCGCCGATGAGGACTTCCGTGCTCGCGGTCACAGTTTCTCCTGATGCCGCCGGGTCTGAAGACCCGGCCTACAGCGGACGTACGCGTAGGGCGGCTCTTCAGAGCCGCCGGAACGCCGCGAATCGTAGCACGGGAGACCGACGAAGGGGGACGCTGTTCAGCGCTGTGCCGCTTGTGCGCGCTTGCGGATCGCGCAGCCGTGCAGGTGGTCGTTCACGAGGCCCATCGCCTGCATGAACGCGTACATCGTCGTCGGGCCGACGAACGTCCATCCGCGCGAGCGCAGGTCCTTCGAGAGCGCGCGCGACTCGGGCGTCTCGGCGATTCCGTTCAGCGCGTCCCACGTGATCTTCGTCGGGCGCGAGCGCGGCCCGGGTTCGAAGCGCCACACGTAACTCGCGAGCGAGCTGAATTCGTCGACGAGATCGGCGCATCGTTGCGCGTTGTTGATCGTGCTCTCGATTTTCCCGCGGTGACGCACGATGCCGGCGTCCTGCAGCAGGCGGGCGACGTCGCGTGACGTGAACCGCGCGACGCGTTGGATGTCGAAGTCAGCGAATGCGCGCCGGAAGTTGCTCCGCTTGCGAAGGATCGTCAGCCAGCTCAGACCGCTCTGAAATCCCTCCAGCGAAATCTTCTCGAACAATCGCCGATCGGCGCGGACAGGAAAACCCCATTCGGTGTCGTGATATGCCACGTACTCGTCCGAGCCGCGGCACCACGCGCACCGCGCCAGCGTGTCGTCTCCCTTCCAGAGTCCGTCGGTCCGCATCGGCTATGTCCCTACCACGACCCGCCATCGACTGACGGCACAGCGCCGTGCACGAAGCTCGCATTACGGCTAGAAGTACAAAGCAAAAGGCCGGAGGAGTCATCCAGCCGGCCTGCGCGCATGAGCCGTGAGTCCTGAGCGCTCTCACTACTCTCGTGGCTTCCGCGTTCAGGCGGAAGTGATTTTGGAGCGCTCGGTCTTCCGGCGAAAGCCGGAAGCCACGAGATTCGGGTATCAGCGTAAGGTAAACGTCAGTTCGACGTTGACGATCACGGCGACCGGCTGCCCTTTGAGCATGCCGGGACGGAAGCGCCACTGCTTCACGGCCTTGATGGCCTCGTCGTCCAGACCGAACGCGCGGTCGAGCGAGCGCGTGATCTTCACGCGGCCGACAGAGCCGTCCGGCATCACGACCGCTTCCATTTCCACCACGCCCTGCAGCTTCGCGCGCATTGCGTCGCCGGTGTAATTCGGCTTGACCTCGCGCAGCAGCTCCGGCGTCGTGACGCCGTTTCCGGGGTGATATTCACCCCCGCCAACGCCGTTCCCGAATCCCGGGCCGAGGCCCGAGCCGTCTCCGGTGCCGACGCCGTTACCACGTCCGCCGCCTGCTCCTGTACCGGTGCCGTTCCCGAGCGACGGCGTGTCCGATGACGGCATGTTCGCGATGACGCCCGGCAGGCTCTGAACGCCGGCGGTGACGGACTCCGCCGGAATCATTGGCGCGGGGACCGGCGGCGGAGGGACGTCCTTCGGTTTGTCGAGCGGCTTCACTTCCGGCGGCTTGGTGACAGGGATGACCGCTTTGTCCTTTCCCGGTAGCTCCGCTTTGCGCGATGGCTCCGGCATCTTGTTGCCGCCGCCGCCACCGCCACCACCCGGCCCAGGCACCTGGAGCCACGTGATATTAAAGTTGTCGATGAGCTGTCGATTGAGCGTCTGCTGCACCACGGGGACGCGCAGCGCGATGTACACGCAGATCGCGAGCACGATCAACGGTAAGGCGGACCCGCCCGTCAGGACCCTCCACTGGCTCTTCAACTGAGCCGGTGCCGGCATCTCGCCGATGAGTAAGTGAGCGTTTGGGCTGGCGCCCTGGTAATTGCCTTCGGGCATGCCGACAATTGCTATTTTCACAGACCCGATCAAGAACTGCAATAACGGTGCTAAAGGTACCGCCGCGTTAACTGAAAAAGTGAGGCTGAACCGTCCCCCTATTAGGACGCGGGCCGTCAGTATTTAGCCGCACCCTTCAACAGGCTCTCGACGCCTGAGTCGGATTGACGAGTGCCGAATGCCGAATGCCGAACTTTCGATGTTTTCGGCAGTCAGCATTCAGCATGTGCCATTGACGCCGGCTCTTTTCAAGTCTTTCAGAGGCGTCCCGTCCATGCGCCTATGGCCGCGTTTCCTCCGCCGTACGCGTGGAGCGCCGCCAACGCATCAGCAGCCCGCGGCTCATTGTGAATGGCAACGAGAACGCCCCCCCGCGCGGTCAATTGCTCGAAAATCTGGCCATCGTGCCTCTGGAAGCCCGCGCGTCCGATGGTGCCCGAGAGACCGCGGGTCGCGAGCTCGCCGTCGCTTCCCTGCAATGTGTCGACGAGAGGTCCTCGCGCGGCCACCGCGCCCAGCCGCTCGACCGTGAGCACTTCAGGATCCGCGCGCAGATGAGTGCTGATCAGCAGCCGGACGTCGGGTGAATCCTTCGCGAGGACCGTCAAGGATTCCGCTGGGAACCCGTGTCGGGCGAGTGCTTCGAGACCACGCTTCGCCCACGGCACGTCCTGGAACACGCCGACGGTGAAGCAACGCGCGCGCATCTAGTAGCCCGTATGCGCTGATTCAGCACCGCACGACCGCAGACGCTCCGCGGTCTGTCCAGCCGCGACAGCGGAGTGGCCGATAGTGATTTCGAGCAGAAACACCATGAGATTACTCGCGCCAGGAGACAACCTGCACGTCGCGTCCGCCGGAAGATGTCAGCGTCGCGCGCACGCGCTCCGGATCACCCGGCACATGAACACCGAGCAGGATGGCCCCTCGCTCGACTTCCGCCTCGAGGGACCGCGCACGATCCGGATGCACCCCCGCGTTGGTGAGCGCGGACGCGATACCGCCGGCCGCATGTCCCGCCGCTTCACCAAGGCCCGCGGACAGCGGCCCCGCAGCGACGATCGGTCCAACGCCGGGCAGCACGAATGCAATGGCGGCAAGGAGCAGTCCGCTCAACTCGCCGACGACAGCTGCCGGACGCGACTCTTCGACCTCCGCACCCGGCGTGGCGCCAAGCTGCTGCGCGAGCGCGCCCTCTTCGTCATGGTTGCGTGCGATGACCGAGATCTGGTCGCGCCGAACGCCTTCCGCGTGCAGCCCACGCGCGGCCGCCGTCATGGCCGCCGGGCGATCGAACAGGGCGAGGACGAGGGGATGGTTCATGTTGACGGTATCAATGCCGACTGCCGGCTGGTGAACTATTCTAGCGCGGTGTCCATATATGACGCCGCGATTGTCGGCGCGGGACCGGCGGGAACGATAGCGGCGCGCGACCTCGCGCGCGCGGGTGCGCGCGTGGCGATGATCGACGGGAGCCATCCGCGCGAAAAAAGCTGCGGCGGCGGCGTCACGGCGCGGGCACTGGAGCTCCTGGGACGCGAGGCTCCGTGCCCGGACGGGTGCGCCATCCGCTCGGCCACCTTCGAGACTGACGGAAATCGCGCGCACGTGACAATTTCGTCAGCCGACGCGCTCATGGTTTTTCCGCGCGCCTCGTTCGACGCGGCGCTGCTCCGCCAGGCGGTCGCGGCGGGCGCTGATCTCGTTGCCGCGCGCGCGCGGGCGATTGACCGATCGGACGGATCCTGGACGATCGATTCCACGTCAGGTCCGCTGCGCGCGCGTTGGCTGCTCGGCGCCGACGGCCCGTCCGGTATTGTGCGGAAGCGCGTCTTCCGGCCGTTCGACCGCGATCAGTTGTCGATTGCCGCGGGCGCGTTCGTCGATGGGGTCGTCAGCAGCGAGGTCGTGGTCCGCTTCGTCGATGATCCACGCGGCTACCTCTGGTCCTTTCCACGCCCCGATCATCTGGCGGTCGGCACGTGCGCGCAGGCGACCGAGACATCGACAGCCGCTCTCCATCACGTCACCGATCGGTGGCTGAGGACCTACGGGCCGGCGGCCGATCGTCCACGCCGGCGTTACGCGTGGCCCATCCCGTCGCTTTCCGCGCAGGCTCTGGATCGAGAGAAACCTGGCGGTGCGAACTGGATGCTGCTCGGGGATGCGGCCGGACTGGTCGATCCGATCACGCGCGAGGGGATCTTCTTTGCGATGCGTTCCGGAACACTGGCAGCAAGCGCGCTCAGAGGGCACGATCCTGCGCGCGTCTATGCGGCGTCGATTCGCGACGAGGTGCACGCGGAGCTCCGCCGTGCCACGGAGCTGAAGGCGGCGTTCTTCCGTCCCAGGTTCACGCGGCTCCTGATCGAAGCGCTGAACCAGAGCGCCGCGATCCGCGCGGTGATGATCGATTTAATCGCCGGCCGGCAGGCCTACGCGGGGCTCAAACGACGGCTGCTCGGAACGCTGGAGTTCGGCCTCATGATGAAGCTGGTTCGATCACAACGACATCGCCTTGTCGAAGCGGACCAGGCCTGAGGACCCGGCAGTAGACACGGCTCCATCCCGGATGGCGGCGCTGATCGATGCGTCTGCTGTCGCTATCGAGAAATGAGGATTGAATCTTGTAGCACGGGCTTGCAAAGCCGGTGACCTCGACATGGACCGCTCCGAGATGCAGGCCGATGCCGGGTACGAGCAGCGCCCAATCGACTCCGTGGACGGTCACGTTCTCGCCGGTAGTGCCGGGCGCAATCGGATGTCCTTCAGCGCGAAGCGCATCGATCCAATCCATCGAGTAGAGGCACAGCGCCCGATCGGGACCACCGTGGTACTGCCGGTTGCGCTGCACGTCGCCGACAATCCCGAGCGATCTCACGTCGGCCTCCTCGACGGCACGTTTCGGCACGCCGCCGCCGGAGATGTTGATCGAGACGATGCGCCCGGTCATTTCGTGAGGTAACCATCGCGCGCGCGAACGGTGACGTCGGATCGACGGGCGCGCACGGTGATTGACCGCCACTGCTCCTCGCCGGCGACGATCGGCCGCGACGGCGTGTAGCCGAGCAGGTACTGGTGCCGCAGCTCGTTGGCGATCGTCTGCATCGTATCGGTGATCTGCTTCGCGTCGCGCGGCTGGAACGAGCGTCCGCCGGTCAGCGTCGCGAGCTCCGCGAAGAGCGCGGGCCGCGTGTGCCCGAGCGCGACCGGATAGATCATCACGTCGGCGTTGCGCGCGCGCGACAGCGCGTCGGATGCCGACGCGTTGCTGTATCGATCGGTGCCGTCCGAGAGCAGGACGAGCGCGCGGCGACCCTTCGCGGATTGAATGGCGTCGATTGAGGCAATGATGGCATCGTGCAGCCCGGTCGTGCCCCACGGCTCCAGGCCGGCAATCGCGCGCTGTTGCGCGTGCCGATCGGACGACAACGGTGCGACGGTCTCAATCTCCGATCCCACCGCGACGATCATCGCCTGATCGTCGGATCGGAGCGACGACAGGAACGTGCGCGCCGCGTCGCGCGCGCTCGTCAGCTCGCGGCCCGCCATGCTGAAGCTGTGATCCACGGCGACCGCGACCGAAAGAGGGAAGTCCCCTTCCGCAAACGCGCTCAGCATCTGGGGACGGCCGTCCTCGAGCACCGTGAAGTCCTCGCGATTCAGGCCGGTCACGGGCCGGCCATCGTGGTCCACGACCGCCGCGTAGACCTCGACGACGCTGACCCCCGACGAAAACTGTCCGGCGCCCGCCGCCAAGATCGCCATCCAGGACACAACTGCCACGACAAGCGCCAGAACGGGGCGGCTGAGACGGCGTGGCGCGGAGGTGATAGAATCATGGCGTTTTTCCCGACAAGCGAAAGGGATCGCCATGCTGGGCCGAGTGGGATTGCCGGAACTGCTCATCTGTCTCTTGATCGTCATTCTCATCTTCGGGGCGAACCGCCTGCCGGAGCTGGGGCGTGGCATCGGCAAGGGCATCCGCAACTTCAAGGATGCCACGCGCGACAGCCAGGACGACCGCAACTGACCGCGGCTCACAGGATCACGCGCGTGTCACCCACTCGACGGGTGACCCGCTCCCGATCGAGCCACTCGAGCAGCGGGATCGCGTACTTGCGCGAGATCCCGTAGCGCTCCTTGAACGCGGCGACATCAACGCGCGCCGCGTTGCCGCTTTGCTTCCCCGCCAGTACATCCTGCTTCAATTGTGCCAGCGCGTCGGTGTGAAACAGCACCGTCTCGAGTTTCACGAGCCGCTTGCGATGCTGCAGGTGTCGCGACATCCGGTCGGCGAGTGCCGCCGGGATGCCGCGCGCGGCGGCCGCCGACGCGACATCCGGCGGCGTGAGCCCGGCCTCGAGAAACGCGCGCTCGAGCGCGGCTTCCGCCTGCGCCTCCTCGGCGGAGAGCGAAGGGGCTCGACCGGGCAGCGACAGCCGATCGCGCGCGACCAGCTTTCCAGCGTTCGTCAGCCGCGCCAGGACGTCGTCGAACAACTCCGTCGCCGCACGTCCAAACACTCGCTCGCGCGCCTCCTCGCGCGGGAGTCCCTCCGAGATCGGCGCCGCGCGGTGATGTTCCTCTACACTCGCGAGCAGCCGCGCTTCGAGCGCGCGCACGAGCGGGGCGCTGAACAGGGACGAGGCGATCTGCTCCGCGCGGCCATCGGCGACGAGCGCTGACGCGACCGTTGCGGCCTGCGCTCGCGTCAACCCCGCCCGTCTGCCGATGGCGTCCAGGGCGAGTCCCGCGCCTCCGCGTTCCTCCACGAATACCTGCACGGCATCTGCCGTCGGTCCATTCAGGCGCGCGAATCGCGCTCGACCGGCCATTGTCCTGATGGGCGTGCGCCCTGGCAGCGGATCCAGCACGCGTCCGCCGCCAATCGTCGTGGGCGGAGAATACGCCCGGACAATGAACCGATCGCCCCGCGTGATCACGGCCGGACGTTCGAGCCTGACGCGCGCGAACGCGGACGCGCCGGGCACCAGAGCGCAGGCCTCCGCGGGATCGTCGACGCATGCCGCCAGGGCGATGCGTCCGAGCAGTTCCGTCGTGCCGTGATGAACGCGCACGCGTGCGCCGTGCTTCAACGGCGGCGCGTCGGACAACAGCTCGACGATCGCATCGAAGCGCCGCGTTGCTTCAAGAACACCGTCCACCGTCAGCGTATCGCCACGCTGGAGATCAGCCAAGTCGACGCCGCCGAGATTTACCGCGACGCGCCGTCCCGCCGCCGCTTCCCCCTGGTGTGCGCCGTGCACCTGAATGCCGCGCACCTTCACGCGGCGCTCGGCGGGGAGCGCGATCAACTCCTGCTCGGCGTGGATCTTTCCCGACGTCAGCGTGCCCGTCACGACAGTACCGAAGCCCCGCATGGAGAACACGCGATCGACGGGAAGTCGCGGGATGCCGCTGCCGCCACGCTCGGGTACCTGCGCGGCAATGTGCGCGAGCGCGGCGCGGAGCTCGTCGAGTCCGGCGCCGGTCTTCGCGGACACGGGAATAATGTCCGCGGACGCGAGCGCCGAGCCGGCGACGAGCTCGCGCGCTTCGAGCGTCGCAAGCGCGAGCGTGTCCGCATCGACCAGGTCGGACTTGGTCAGGGCGATCACGCCCGCAGGAATGTGGAGCAGACGACAGATCGCGAAATGCTCGCGCGTCTGCGGCATCACCGATTCGTCCGCCGCAATCACCAGCAGCACCGCGTCGATTCCACCGACGCCGGCGAGCATGTTCTTGACGAAGCGTTCGTGGCCCGGCACGTCCACGAACGCGACATTGAAGTCCCCAATCCTGGCGTGCGCGAAACCGAGATCGATCGTAATGCCGCGCGCTTTCTCTTCCTTCAGCCGATCCGGATCAGTCCCCGTCAGGGCGCGCACGAGCGCGCTCTTCCCGTGATCGATATGGCCGGCCGTACCGATGACGATTGAGCGATCCGCTCCCACCTCGGTCCTACCTCCTGGGCTTCTTGACAGCGCGTTCGCGGCGCCCCGGCCTGCCGCTGCGCTTCCTTCCGCCCGCCAGGTGCCGCTCGCGCTTCGGCTCCGCTTTGCTGCGGCGCGGACCGCGATTGCGTTCCGATGCGCGGACCTTCTCGAGGATCTCCACGAGGCCGAGATCGACCTGGCGCCGTTCCATATCCACTTTGATCACCTGCACGCGCACCTTGTCGCCGAGACGATAAACCTGGCCGGTGTTCTCGCCGCGCATGATGTGCGCACGCTCCACGAAGCGGTAGTAATCGTCAGCCATCGTGGATACGTGCACCATGCCTTCCACGAAGTGCTCGATGAGCTCGATATACAGACCAAACGCGGCGACGCCCGTGATGTAACCCTCGAATTCATCGCCAACCTTGTCCGCCATGAACCGGACCTTCTTCCACTGCACGAGCTCGCGCTCGGCGTCATTGGCCCGCCGCTCGCGCTCCGACGTGTGACGCGCGGCCTCCGGCAACTCCTCCGTCAGCTCTTCCTTGCGGTCGTCCGACATGCCGTGCCGCGACTCGCGCAACGTGCGGTGCACGACCAGATCCGGATAGCGCCGGATGGGCGACGTGAAATGCGTGTAGCTCGAAGCCGCGAGACCGAAGTGTCCGAGGTTCTGCGGGTCATACCGCGCCTTCTGCATCGTCCGCAGCATCAGAAACGCGATTGGCTTTTCTTCGGGCTTGCCCTGGATGCGCTCGACGAGCTTCTGGAAATGCCGGGGACGCACGGCATTGGTCGGCGCGCCCAGGCCGTAGCCCAGCGTCGAGACGAACTCATCGAACTCTTCGACCTTCATCGGGTCCGGATCCTCGTGGACGCGATAGAGCGTTGGCACATCGCGCTGGTCGAGATGCTCCGCGACGGTTTCGTTCGCGAGCAGCATGAATTCCTCGATGATCCGGTGCGCGATGTTCCGCTCGGCAGCGATGATCTCCTCGACCATGCCCTCGTCGTCTAGGACGATCTCCGGTTCCTTGAGGTCGAAATCGATCGAGCCGCGGCGCCGGCGCCGCTGATTCAGAATCTGGAAGAGCTCCTTCATCGTTTCGAACATGCCCACGAGATGACCGTACTTCCTCGTGACGGCGGGATCGTGCTCCGTCAGAATCGCGTTGACGTCGGTGTAGGTCATGCGCGCGTTGCTGTGAATCACGCCGTCATGGATCTCGTAGCGGACGACGTCGCCCTGGCGATCGACCTCCATGAGGCACGACTGCACAAGGCGATCGACGTTCGGATTCAGGCTGCATAGACCGGTCGACAGCTCCGACGGGAACATATGCACCGCGCGCTCCGGAAAGTACACCGAGGTCGAACGGTCGTACGCCTCCTCGTCGAGCGCGCTCCCCTCGGGCACGTAGTGCGCGACATCGGCAATGTGGACGCCCAGCCAATAATGGCCATTCGGCAGGCGGTCGATGGTGATCGCGTCGTCGAAGTCGCGCGCGTGCTCGCCGTCGATGGTGACGGTGGTGAGCGGCCGGAAATCGGTGCGTCCCCGGATGTCTTTGTCCTTGACCGTGCCACCGAGCCGGTTCGCTTCCTCGACCGCTTCCGGGCTGTGTTGGTCCTGAATGCCGTACTTGCGGATGATGATTTCGGTATCGACTCCCGGCTCGTCGATGTCGCCGAGCACGTTGAGGACCCGCCCGAGGGGGCTTCGCGTCGGCGTGGGAAAGCGCGTGATCTCGGCGACGACCATGTCGCCCGGTTCGGCGTCCTTGCGCTCGTCGGCTGGGATCGACACGTCCATGATCAGCCGGCGATCGAACGGCACGAGAAATCCCATTCCGGATTCGTCGACGTCGAATCGTCCGACGATTGTCGATGCACCCCGCGCGAGGATGCGGACGATGCGTCCTTCGGCGCGTTCCTCCCGCGTGCGCTCGATGCGAGCCACGACGCGGTCGCCGTGCATTGCTTGATTCAGATTGTTGCCGGCGATGAAGACGTCGCCCGTCACGCCCTCGACGGGGCGGTCGGGAATCACGAATCCGAATCCGCGCGGGTGCGTTTGCACGCGGCCGACCACGAGGTTCATGCGGTCGGGCAGGCCGAAGCGCGTGCCGCGCGTCTGAATGAGGCGGCCGCTCTCGACCAGTGCCTTGAGGAGGCGCTTGATCGTCGCGCGCTGTTCGCGCGGAATCTTGAGGCGCTGCATCATCTCGCTGGCGGTGGCCGGGTGATCCACGCGGTCGCGGATGGCCGTCAGCAACTGGTCGCTATTCAGCACGACCACAGAAGAACACAGAAAAACACGGAAAACAAAACCCAACCGCTGTGCCCCTTACATCCACTAACGAACGTGTGAGCGCTTCCGAGAAGGCTGTCCCGACAGACCTGGAGCTGGTGCACCGTGCGCAGGCCGGGGACGTGGACGCGTTCGGCGCGCTCGTCGATCGCAACCGGCGCGCGGTGTTCCGGGCAGCGCTGGCCGCGGTCCGGTCGCCAGACGAGGCTGACGAGGTGGCGCAGGAAACGTTCGTAACGGCGTTCGAGAAGCTCCGCCACTTTCGCGGAGAGGCGGCGTTCAGAACGTGGCTGCTCGCCATTGCGTGGCGCAAGGCGATCGATCGACGCAAGGGGATTACGCGATGGCTGCAGCGGCTCGCGCCGGCGCCGCCCATGGACGAGGACGAGGAGTGGGACGTGACGGAACGCTTACCGGCCGGAGATCGTTCGCAGGAGGACGCGTTGATCACCGCCGACCTGCAGCGGAAGGTCCGAAAGCTGATCGCGACGTTGCCGCCGAAGCTGCGCGATGCGCTGCTGCTCGCGGGATCTGGTGAATACAGTTACGAACAAATCGCAGCGATGTTGAAGATACCGGTCGGCACGCTCAAGTGGCGCGTGTCAGAAGCCCGCAGGGTATTGAAGCAGAAACTTGCTGCCGCAGGATACGAACGTGGATAAGCGCCTGCGGCCGCGGCGCGCGAGCGCAGCGAGTCGCGCCGCAGCGTGTGAGAGCCTTCAGCCGGCGCGGAGCCCGGAGGGGCGAAGCGCCACGCATCGGGGTTGGGGCTTCGACGCGGTAAAGAAAAGTGGGGCCCCAGACGCAGTAAGGAAAGCTGACGGCAGACGTGCATGGCGGAACAGCGATGACCGACGACGAGCGACCGGATACGGGAACAGACTTGGATCGCGCGATTGACCTCGCCGTGCGCGCGATGCTGGACGTCGACCCGCGTGCGGACTTGCGCGCGCGGGTCATCGAGCGGATCGAACAGCCGCGGCGCCGGTTCCGGTGGACGTGGGTGCTGGCGCCGATCGCGGCCGCGGCGGTGCTCGTCGTCGTCGTCATGCTGTGGCGACTGGCGCAGGTACGCGAAGGACGGCCGACCGACATCGTGCTGCACAGCCCCGAAACGACCGGGCAAATGGCGTCGACGATCGTGAGCCCGCCTCCTGTCGTCCGCGTCGCCCGACGCGCGAACCTGCAACGTCGTGGCACCGCAGCCGCGCTCGCCTCGCCTGAAGCGGGCAGCCCAGTCATACAGCTCGACCCACTTCGCCGGATTGACGCCATCTCGGTGGCGCCAGTGACGCTGCAAGCGGTCGACACGGAACGGATCGCAATCGCCCCGCTCACGCCGATTGCGGAGATTGAAATCGAACCCGTGACCCCGTCCGGCGGACGGAACTGAGGAGAGACGATGTTGAAACGAATGCTGATTCTTGTCGCCGCGCTGTTGCTCGTCGCCACGACGACGGCAGCGCAGCAGCCGAAGACTACTGCCTCGCAGCAGCCGAAACCGCCGGCAGAGCGTGCGTCGGTGCCGTCGAAGGCTCCCGAGCCTCCGCCACAGCCTATCAATATAAAGATAGAGTTCACGATAACCGATCAGACCGGATCGGGTCAGCCGTCGAAGAAAGTCGTGTCGATGATTGTCGGGGATCGTCAGAACAACAGCATCCGCAGCAATGCGAATGTCCTCGTCGAAACGCCGGGTCCGATGCGGGATTCGCCCAAGAGCTTCAGTTACCGCGAAGTACGGATTAACGTGGACGCCCATCCCGTGCTGCTGAAGGATGGAAAAATCTCGATTACCTTCGGTCTCGAGTACCTTCCCAAAGCCGGATCGAGTGGAGGAGAAGGATCACTCGAGCCCGGAATGTCTTCGCTGAATGAACGGCTGGGACTCATTCTCGAGTCGGGCAAGCCGATGATCGTTTCGCAGGCAGCGGATCCTGTTTCGGATCGCAAGATCAGCGTCGAGCTGATTGCGACCGTTCTGAAGTGATCATTTCGACGTCGCGACCTGGATCGCTTTCAGCGCCTCGCTCGCCTGGTTGTTGGCGTTCTGATCCAGGCGCGCCGCGAGGCGCTGCGCCTCCTGCAGATGGGTGAGCGCCGCGGAGATGCCTTCCGCGGCGTCGCGCTTCCCGTCCTGCTGATACCGATCGCGCGCTCTGGTCAGCGGCGCCTTGGCATCTTCGAACTGCCGCTGCGCGTCGCCGAAGTTCACATTGTAGAGGCTGACGCGCGCCTCGAGCAGTCTTCCCCGCGCTTCCGCCAGATCGAGTTGCTGTTTCGTGTCGTCGACGGCACGTTGCGCGGCGATGCGTCCCGATGCGCCCCAGGCGAAACCGAGACCGAGCACCACGACCAGGGCCACGAGACCTGTAAGGACGAGCTTTATCCCGCGCATAGCGATCATTATCTATCTTCCTTCTGTGGGGCTCCGCCCCACACCCCGGCTCGGTCGCTCGCGGGGACTCCTATGCCCCCCTCCGCTCCCTTGCAGGCGCGCCGTGCGCGCCCGGACCCGACCCAGACCTCTCATATGTAGGCCGGGTCTTCAGACCCGGCTAGAAATATCTGCACGTCGCCGACGTTCGTTCCGGTCGGCCCGGTGATCACGAGATCGCCGAGCGCGCGGAAGAACGAATGCGAATCGTGTGCGCGTAGCGCGGTAGCGGCGTCCAACCCGAGTGCGCTCGCGCGCGTGATCGTAGTCGAGTCGACGATGGCGCCGGCCGCGTCGGTGGGTCCGTCGATTCCGTCGGTCCCGATGCTCGCCAGCGCCGATGCGCCGAACGATCCGAGATCCGCCGCGGCGGCCAGCGCGAACTCCTGGTTGCGTCCGCCGAGACCCGCGCTCCCCTCAATCCTCACTGTCGTTTCCCCGGAGGCGACGAGGCACAGCGGAGCTGACGACATTGTGAACCTTTGTCGTACATCCGCGATGAACGTGCGCGCCGCCTCGCGCGCCTCGCCGAGTATCGGTGCATCGATGCGTGCGACCTGGTAGCCGCGTGCGCGTGCCTCCGCGACGACGCCGTCCATCGCATCGCGACGCGTGCCGGTGATAAAGAATTCGCTGCGGGCGAGTCGTGGATCACCTCGCTTGATCGTCTCGTCGCCCCCGCCGGCGGCGCCGCGCACCAGATGGTCGCGAACGGCGGCGGGCATCGCGCCGAGGACGTCCGCATCGCCGAGCGCGCGCACCGCGTCGGCAAACGTCGACGCATCCGCCACCGTTGGACCGGATCCGATGACGGCCGGATCGTCTTCGACGGGTGCGTGAACGTCCGAGAGCGCGAACGTGACCGAACGTCCGGCGCACGCGGCCAGCCGTCCGCCTTTGATCGCGGACAGATGCTTGCGGACACCGTTCATGGCGCCGATAGGCAACCCGCTTCTGAGAAGCACGCGCGTCGCGCCGACCTTGTCGTCGAGTGTGAGCCCATCGGCGGGCACTGCCAGCAGCGCCGAAGCGCCGCCCGATAGCAGGACGACAAGCAGTTCCCCCGCACGCCGCGCCTCCGATGCAAGCGCCAGCGCCCGCCGTCCCGAGGTGACGCTCGCCTCGTTCGGCTCCGGGTGACCGGCGCCCGTCTCCGGCGCTGCGATGACATGCGAAACAATGCGGTCGGCGTGTTCGTCCTGGAAGGCGCGCAGCATCGAAGCGGCCGCCTTCCCCGCCGCGACGACACGGAGTGGGATGTGTGGTGGAAGCGCGTGTGGATGGAGATCGATTGCGCGAGCCGTCAAGTCTCGGGCATCCGATGCGCGAATCGCAGCGGTGACGAGCGCATCCAGATCGGCGCGCACTCGCGCGACGGAAGGTGGTCGATTACCCGAGGTCGAAGATCTTTTCAGTGAAGCTGCTTCGGGTCGGACCAGGCCGACAGGCCCGTCACGACGTCGAATGTCCTGAGGAGCTTGCTCATCACCTGCTGCGCGTTGTCTTTCGCACAGAGATGGTCGAGCTCGCTGAGGACGCGCGCGATGGCACCGTCAGCATCCGTGATCGCACGCTCGGAGTAGTACTCACGCTGCCGCGCAAGACATTCGCGGTGCTTGAGAAACTCCTCGCGATAGAAGTCGGTTGTGATCGTGACAGGGGCGCTCAAAACCCGATCCGGGCTGACAACGCGTGCCATGCGACTCCTCGCGAAGGACTTGTGAAGAATGGATCGAGTCTAAACGCGAGTTCCGGCGACTGTCAACGAAATGTCTCAGAAAATTCAAAGCTCAACGGACGCCGCGCGCGACGATGAACCCACCCAGGCAGCCGAGCGCCATGCCGCCCGCGATGAGCAGCACCAGCAGTTCGGCCGGAACGAAAGAGACGCCGGCTAATCCGACTGCCTCTGACACAAAGGCGCCGTAACGCGCACGAACGGCGGCGAAGGCGCCTAAAAGCAGGACTACCGCAAAGATTGCTCCGATACCGCCCTGGAGGAAACCCTCCACCACGAAGGGTCCCCGGATGTATCCGAAGGGCGCACCGACGAGCTGCATGATTTCAATTTCGTCACGCCGCGCCGCCGCGGCGAGCCGGACGACGTTTGCAACCGTCAGCGCGCAGGCAGACGCCAGCAGCAGGATGATAACGAGACCGAGACCCCGCACGACCCGTATCGTCGCGTTCAGGCGAGTCAGCCACCGCCGATCGTACCTGACGTCGGCCACGCCTCCCATGCCGTTGAGCGTCGTGACCAGGTTGTCGATCGCTCCCGTCGAGTCGCGTGCCTGCTCGTTGAGACGAACTTCGAACGATGCGGGGAAAGGGTTGCGTTCGAGCGAGGTCGCCCCCGCGGCGAGATCCGGAAAGTCCCGCGCAAACTCGCTGCGCGCATCGTCTTTCGAGAAACGCTGCACGGACTGCGCGAGACCGCTGCGCTCCAGCACGCCGTTGATCGCCGCCGCCTGATCCGGTGTCGCTTCGTCCCGCAAGTACACGGCGAGCTCCGCCGCATCGCTCCAGCGCCCGACGAGCCGCTGCAGGTTGGCGTTGACCATGAGGAAGAAGCCAAGCACGAAGAGTCCCGCCGCGATCGTCAGCGTCGAGAGCACCGCCATGCGCCAGCCGCGCCACAGACTGGAGGCCGCTTCGCCGAAGAAGTACTTCAGGGCGCGCACGTCAGGCGACCTCCACGACGTGCCCGTGATCGAGCGTCACCGTGCGGCGGCCGACGCGGCGGATCAATTCACGATCGTGAGTGGCGACGAGCACGGTCGTGCCGCGGGCGTTGATTTCCCGGAACAGGTTCATGATCTCAAGTGAGAGATCCGGATCGAGGTTGCCGGTGGGTTCGTCCGCGAGAATGATGACGGGGTCGTTGACGAGCGCGCGCGCGATCGCGATGCGCTGCTGTTCACCGCCCGAGAGCTCCATCGGATAGGCGGTCATGCGGTGCTGCAGGCCCACCCACTTGAGCACCTGGAACGTGCGGCGCTCCTGCTGCGCGGCAGCCATGCCGAGCACGCGCGGCACGAACGCGACATTCTCGAGCACGGGCTTGTTCGGCAGCAGCTTGAAATCCTGGAACACGAAGCCGATCGACCGGCGATAGGCCTGCACCTGCCGCTCGGTCAACTGCGCGAGATCGCGGCCGCCGACAATCAGCTTGCCCTCTGTGGGAATATCACGCCGGAGCAGCAGCCGGAGCAGCGTCGACTTGCCCGCGCCGCTCGGCCCGGTCAGAAAAACGAACTCGCCTTTGTCGATCCGCAGTGAAAGATCGTGCAGCGCGTAGACGCCGCGGCTGTACATCTTGGAAACATGTTGCGCTTCGATCACCGAGGCTCCCCTGCAGGCTCCGCCAGAAAGCGACGGACGCTCTCGTTCACATGGCCGGGATCCGCTTTCCCGGCCGTCGCCTTCATCACCTGTCCGACGAGGAACCCGAAGGTCTTCGTCCTGCCGGCGCGATACTCCGCGACCGTCGCGGCGTGCGCGGCAAGCACGTCACGCACGATGCGATCGATCGCGCCAGCATCGCCAATCCGCGCGAGTCCTTCTTCATCGACGATCGAGCGGGCCGACCGGCCGGTTTGGTACATGCGCTCGAAGACTGTCTTTGCGACGGGACCGGTGATCGCACCGCGCTCGACGAGCGTGATGAGCTGGGCAAGCGCGTCAGGCGACATCGGCACGTCTTCGATCGCGACGCCCACGTCTTTCATCTTGCGCATCAACTCGCCCATGACCCAGTTGCTCGCCGCCTTGGCATTCCCTGCGGCAACCGCGACGCGCTCGAAGTAATCGGCAAGCGCCATCGACTGTGTCAACACGCCGGCATCGTACTCCGGCAGCTGGTACTGGTCGACGAAGCGGCGGCGGCGCGCCTCCGGGAGCTCCGGCAGCGTCGAGCGGATCTGTTCGATCCAGGCGGCATCGAGGACGAGCGGCGGAAGATCCGGTTCGGGAAAGTACCGGTAGTCGTCTGCTTCTTCCTTCGTCCGCATCACGTGGGTGCGGCCGGCCGCGACGTCCCACAGGCGCGTCTCCTGCACCAGCGCCACGCCGCCGTTGAGCGCCGAGGCGTGCCGCTCGATCTCGAATTCGAGTGCGCGCTGCACGTGACGGAACGAGTTGAGGTTCTTGACTTCGGTCTTCACGCCGAATCTGGTCTCGCCCACCGGGCGCACCGAGACGTTCGCGTCGCACCGGAGACTCCCCTCTTCCATGTTGCCGTCGTTCACGCCAAGCGCGACGAGAATCTCGCGAAGACGGCTGAACGCCTCGGCAGCCTCTGCCGGCGATCGCAGATCGGGACTCGTCACGATTTCGATGAGCGGCACGCCGCTGCGATTGAAATCGAGGTGCGTCGCGCGGCCGGATTCGGCGACACCCTCGTGCAGCGACTTGCCCGCGTCTTCTTCGAGGTGCACCCGCACGATGCCAAGGCGTCGCGGCGTTCCGGCGACCGAGAATTCGATCGCGCCGTCAGTGGCGAACGGACGGTCGTACTGCGAGATCTGGTAACCCTTCGGCAGATCCGGATAGAAATAATTCTTGCGGGCGAAGATCGACTCCGGCTGCAGTCGGCAGCCGAGCGCCAGCGCCGCGCGCACGCCGAACTCGACCGCACGCCGGTTGAGCACCGGCAAGGCGCCCGGCAGCCCGAGACAGACCGGGCACAGCTGCGTATTCGGCGCGGCGCCGAACCGCGTGCTGCAGCCGCAAAAGATTTTGGTGGCGGTCAGGAGCTGCGCGTGGATCTCGAGCCCGATCACGGGTTCAAACGTCGCCACTGATGTGCCGATTGTGCCACGGATTGGGGCCACGGGTCATACGGATTCCGCCGATCCGAACCCACGGGCCACGGATCGCACGGATCTCACGGATCAACAATCCAACGGCATCGGAGCCACGGCGTCCCGCCGATCGCACGAACTGAAAACATCATGGAGTCAGATCCGTGAAATCCGTGTGATCCGTGGCTTCTTCATTCCGTGACACCCGTG
>Ga0209686_1000238_pt1 | contig 28552 bp, 24 predicted proteins | sample GraSoiAngelo_126_FD_185883 | JGI IMG/M metagenome (GOLD analysis project Ga0209686, IMG submission 185883) | Grasslands soil microbial communities from the Angelo Coastal Reserve, California, USA - 14_0927_09_20cm (SPAdes) (version 2) | ecosystem: Environmental > Terrestrial > Soil > Grasslands ...
AGGGGCTGCTGGGGAAGGATGGCTCCAGCGCGAACATAGACCGGAAGCGCATCGAGCAGAGGCTCCAAGCGGATATCGGTTCCCCCTTGCAGCTTCTGGCCAGTCCAGAAGTCGTACCATGTGCCGCGCGGCAGGTACACACGGCGCGCCGATGCTCCCTTCTCCGTCACGGGCGCGACCAGGATGTCGCGTCCCCACAGGTACTCGTCAGCGCATGCAGACGCGACCGGGTCGTCCGCGTGATGCAGCCACAGCGCTCGCATGATCGGCAGGCCCGTCAGCGATGTCTGCCGCACGGTGGAATAAAGGTAGGGTATCAACCCGTAGCGCAGCTCGAGATACTTGCGGCAGATCGGCTCGACCTGCGCGTTGTGCAGTTCGGATTCGGGCGGATTGCCGGCGTCGGGATACGTTGATGTCTCGTTCGGACCGAGCTCCCCCGTGTTCCATCCCCATGGCAGCCGCAGGTGCCACGTCCTGCCGTGCGCACGGAACAGCGGGCAGAAGGCGCCGAACTGGAACCAGCGCACGTAGAGTTCCCCGGTGAACTCCGGTGTCGGCACGAAGCCGCCGATGTCGGTGCCCCAATACGGAATGCCGCTCAGCCCCGTGTTGATCGCGACCGGAACGTGCGTTCGCAGCGTTTCCCATGTGGAATACACGTCGCCAGACCACAGAAACGCGCCGTAGCGCGCCATCCCGGCATAGCCGTTGCGGTGCAGCGCATACGGCCGTTCGTTTGGTCGCCACATCCGCGAGCCTTCCCAATACATGCGGATGCGATTCAGCCGCGACGGGGCGTCGAGACCGTCTCCCTGATCGGGCCACCAGCCATCGATGCCGAGATCGAACACGCGCTTGTGATGGGGCCAGTAGCAGCCGACGCTGCGCTCGTCAGGCCATTTGCCATCAGGCGTTCTGCCGCTTGGCTCCGGCGCGGCACAGGGGTCCTTCACCGTGCCCGTGAGATGTCGTCCCTCGATGACGGCGTGCAGGACGACCTTGAAATTGCGCGCGTGCAGATCGTCGATCGTCTTCTGCGGGTTCGGAAAGTTCGCGGCATTCCATGTGAACTCGCCGTTGTGCGAGTTCCAGCCTGACGGCGTGAAGTCGGTGCCGAGATAGATCAGCGCGTCGCACGGCAGCTTCTTCTCGCGCAGCGTCCGCGCGATTCTCATCACTTCCTCTGGTCCCGCGAGCGTCCGGTGCGATTGTTGATACCCCAAGGTCCAGAGCGCGGGCATCGCCGGCAACCCCGTGATTCGCGCGTACTCGCGCATGATGATGACGGGGTCATGGGACACCACGACGAAGATGTCAACCGGCAGAGGGTCTGACGATGTGAATATTCCGCGGCCGGGACCGCTGAGATCGAACTCGCCAAGAGGCTGATGGATGTAGAGACCCCACCCCTGAGTGCCGATGAGCCATTGAATAGGCACGCGCCCACCGTGAGTCCGGAGCCGGTAGCCTCCCTGGCCGTTCTGCATCTTGTCGTGAGCACCGCGTCGATCGAACTGGGGCCCGCCCTCCCCAAGACCGAGCAACGGGGCGTCGCCGCTTGAAGCGATCGAAAAGTGTATCTGTCCAGAGATGTCGTGGAATTCGATCTCCTGAACCGTTTCCTGCCGATTCGCAACGGCAACGCTCAATGGATGTGCCTTGACGTTGATTGAAAAATCGCCCGCTGCTATGTACTCCGCGGCGCGGACGTGTCGCACCGTATGTTCCGGAAAGTCGACCAGTGCTCCATCTTCATTCAGGGGATCAGCGGTGCCGCGAGGAATGAGCGTAAGCCGGACTGTCTGAAGACTGATCGTCGAGACGATCAGGTCGACCTCGTGGTCCGCAAAACGAAACGGCGAGTTCTGCCCCGCTCCGTCGGAACGAAACAGCATCGACGCGCCCGCAATACCCAGATCGCGAACCGCCTCACGACGAGAGATCATTGCTTCGGTCTCAATTAGCCGCACAGGTCCGGATCTCACGCCGAGGCGCCACGGCGCAGAGCATGCGCGTGGAGAAGACAAGTGAAGATGCGGCTGGTGTGGCGCTCCGTCGCAGCCGGCCTACGGCCGGCGTCTCGAGGTCAGGCGATCGCCAGATACAAGCAGCCAATCCTGGCACCCGCCGCTTGTATCTGCGATTGGCGTGACCTCCAGCCCGCGCGAAAGCGCGGGTGCGACGGAGCGCACTCCGCAGCCTCCTCGTTGATCTGAGCGCCTCTTGCCCTTCTCCGCGTGAGATCGTCTTCTCCACGCGCGTTCCCACGCATCCTTACTTCGCGCTGAAGGCGAAGACGGTCTTCGAGTCGTAGTTCTGACCAGGCTTCAGAATCGTCGACGGGAAGTTCTGCTTGTTCGGCGAGTCGGGATAGTGCTGCGTCTCCAGGCACAGGCCACTGCGGTGCGCATACACGTGGTCGCCTTTGCCTTTGATCGTGCCGTCGAGGAAATTCCCCGAGTAGAACTGCAGGCCAGGCTCGGTGGTGCGGATCTCCAGTGAGCGACCGCTCTTCGGATCCGTCAGGTGTGCCGCCAGCGACAAACCGCTTCCAGACCGGTTGAGCACCCAGTTGTGTTCGTATCCCTGATCGATGCGCGCGCCGATGGCTGTCGGCTGCCGGAAGTCGAACGGCGTACCTTGCACCGGCGCGAGCTCTCCCGTGGGAATGAGCGTCGCGTCGACCGGCGTGTAGCGGTCGGCGTTGATCAGCAGTTGATGACCGAGGATGTCGCCAGCATCATGACCCGCCAGGTTGAAGTAGCTGTGTTGCGTGAGGTTCACCGGCGTGGCCTTGTCGGTGGTCGCGTGATAATCGAGAGTCAGCTCGTTCCTGTTCGTCAACGTATACGTGACGCGAACCTGCAGGTTGCCCGGGTAGCCTTCCTCTCCGTCCGGACTCGTACGGGTGAACACCACCGAAGCGCCGTCTGCTGATTCGCGGGGTATCGCCGTCCACAGGACCTTGTCGAACCCGCGCGTGCCGCCGTGAAGGTGATTCGGGTCGTTGTTGATAGCGAGCGTGTAGGTGTGACCGTCGAGCGTGAACTTCCCCTTGGCGATCCGGTTGCCATAGCGGCCGATCAGCGCGCCAAAGTACGGTGGAGGCGGTTGATCGAGATAGCGCTGCGGCGAGTCGAACCCCAGCACGACATCCGATGCGCGTCCGTCGCGACCCGGCACCTTCAGCGATGTGATGATGCCGCCGTACGACATCACCTGCATCTCCATTCCGCGGTCATTCGTCAGCGTGAACATTTCTATCGGGGTTCCATTCACGCGCACGGTGCTCGTTGAGTGCGTCACACGCGCGCGTGCCGGCGGCGCTGACGCTGGGGCTTGAGATCGGACGCTGGGCACGATGACCGCAGCGGCGATGACCCAGGCGGCACAATGGAAAGCAGTCGGCATCTGTGGCGCTCCAGTTCCGTCAAATGTGCGCAATTGTATGCGATGACCATCACGCGGGCCGATCACGTAATATGCACCGGGACATGGCAGACGAGGGCCTCGCGTTCCGAAACGTCAGCAAAGCCTTTGGCGCGGTCAGGGCACTGCGCGGCGTTTCGTTCGCCGTCGCCGAAGGAGAAGCGCACGCCCTGGTCGGCGAGAATGGCGCCGGCAAGTCGACACTCCTCAAGATCCTGGCCGGTATCGTTCAGCCCGACGCCGGAGAGATCTTCTGGCGCGGCGAACGGCTTCATGTCGGCAGCCCGAGGGATGCACTCGAACGCGGCATCGGGATGGTGTACCAGGAGATGCTGTCGTTTCCGAACCTCTCGGTATCGGGCAACATCTTCGCCGGCCGCGAGATCACGGACGGCATCGGACGTCTCAACCGTACCGCGATGCACGAGCGGACTCAGGCGCTGCTCGACGAGCTGCACCTCTCGATCCCGCCGGATGCGCCGGCGGATTCCCTGTCCGCGGCACACCGCCAGTTACTCCAGGTCGCGCGCGCGCTGGCGTTCGAGTGCCGTATTCTGGTGCTCGACGAGCCGACCACGTCGCTCACTGACGGTGAAGCGGATCACTTGTTCGCCGTTCTCCATAAGTTGAAGCGCCGCGGCGTGACGCTCTTGTACGTCTCGCACCGGTTGCCGGAAGTCTTCCGCGTGTGCGACGCCATTACCGTGCTGCGCGACGGCGCGCACGTCGGGACGAGCCGGACCATCGACGTCACACCCGGGCATGTCGTGCGATCGATGGTCGGGCGCGATCTTCCGCCCCGCGCGTCGGACGTCTCGGCTCCCTCGTCGACGCCCGTGCTCGCGCTCGAACAGTTGACGCGCGCGCCCTGCTTTCGAGGCGTCTCGTTCACCGTTCACGAAGGGGAAATCGTTGCGCTCTTCGGCCTCGTAGGATCGGGACGATCGGAGCTGCTCGAAACGCTCTTCGGCGTGTTCACGGCGGAGGCTGGCCAGGTGCGCCTCGACGGCCGCACCGTGACGCCCTCGTCGCCCGCGGCGGCCGCGCGTCTTGGCATCGTGCTGGTGCCCGAGGAGCGTCAGCGCCAGGGCCTCCTGTTCAACCTGACCATCCGGCACAATCTCGTGCTCCCCGACCGTACCGTGCGCGGCGACGTGCTCGTGCACGCCGCACGAGAGCGTCGCGAAGCGCAGGATCTCGTCGAACGCTGGCGCATCAAGGCCCCTGGCGTCGAGACGCTGCCCGACAGCCTGAGCGGCGGCAACCAGCAGAAGGTCGTCGTCGCGAAATGGCTCGCCACGTCGCCGCGCGTGATCCTGCTCGACGAGCCCACGAAAGGCGTCGACGTGGGCGCCAAGTTCGAAATTCACGAGATCATCCGGCGCGAAGCCGCGCGGGGCGCGGCGTGTCTCGTTGCCTCGAGCGATCTGCCCGAAGTCCTCGCGATCGCGCATCGCATCGTGGTCATGCGCGAAGGGCGCGTGCAAGGTGAAGTCGGTGGCGCCGATGCAACCGAGGAAGCGGTCATGCACCTCGCGACACATCCGCCCGACTCCCGCGAGGTCTCGCCGAAGCCCCTCGGCGGCGAAGGCAGATCGTGAAGAAGCTCTGGGCTCCCTTCCGCTCGCAAAATGAGACACACGAGCTTCGGCGCGCCGCCGCTCCGCGGCGACGGCGTGAGGTCCGCGAGCTGAGCACGATCGTGATTCTTGTGCTCGAGATCGTGTTCTTCACGTGGTGGCTCTGGCCGGAGGCGGGGCGCGAGCATCCGTTTCTCAACTCCGCGAACGCGCTCTTGATCCTGAAGTACTCGGCGATCTACGGCATCGCGGCGATTGGCGCCGCAATCGTGATCATCTCTGGCGGCATCGACCTCGCGCCCGGGGCGGTGATGGCGCTCGCCGGCGTGATCGGCTCAGAACTTTTCGTGGTGAAGGGCTGGCCGCTCGGCAGCAGCATGATGCTCGGCGTGCTGGTTGGCCTCGGCTCAGGCCTGCTCAGTGCCGCGCTGATCGTGCTCGTGCGCCTCCCGCCATTCATCGCGACCCTTGGTGTGATGGGCATCACGCGCGGCGCGGCATTCATCCTGACGGAAGGTCAGTACTTCGACGTCTCGAGCCGCCTGCTCGGCGGTTGGCGGCCGCTGGGGTTGCCGGCCGACTGGGTCTCGCCGCTCATCATGATCGTGTTGGCCCTCGTGTTCCAGGTCGTGATGACGACTTTCCAATGGGGGCGCGCGGTGTTCTCCATCGGCGGCAACGAGACGGCGGCGCTGTTTTCCGGAATTGCGGTCAATCGTGTGAAAACGTCGGTCTATGCGCTCTCGGGCGCGCTTGCGGGGATTTCGGGTGTGGTGCTCGTGCTCGTTCAGGGGCAGGGCAAGGCGGATCTCGCGACCGGCTATGAACTCGATATCATCGCGTCCGCCGTCGTCGGCGGCGCCAGTCTCGCCGGCGGCCGCGGATCGGTGCTCGGCGCGGTGCTCGGCACGTTGATCTTCGGCGTGCTGCGCAACGCGCTGCCCCAGATCCCGGGCGCGACGTTCTACGATAGGCTGATCGTCGGATTGGCGGTGATCGTGATCGTCGTGGTGGATCAGTTGCTGCTCAAGAGACGTTCGTAGGCGTCGATGCTGAATGCCGAACGCCGAGCGCTGAACGGAGGACTGATGCGTAGAGTCGCTGTCGTGGCGTTGATGGTGCTGTTGGCGGTGACCGCGTGTCGTCGCGGCGACCAGCCGGCGAACACGCCGGCCGGATCGAAGCGCCTGCGATTCGCAGTGATCCCGAAATCGCTGGACATCCCGGTGTTCAACTACGCGAAGGTTGGCGCGGAGCGCAAGGCGAAAGAGCTCGGGGACGTCGACATTCTCTGGAATGCGCCGACGAACCCGGATCAATTGAAGCAGAAGGAAGTCCTCGAGTCCTATATCACTCAGCGCGTCGACGGCATCGCGATCTCGTCGCTGAACGGCGACTTCCTGACCGACACGATCGACCGGGCGATCGCGGCGGGCGTTCCGGTCGTGACGTGGGACTCCGACGCGCCCAAATCGAAGCGCGTCGCCTTCTATGGCGTCGACGACCTCGCATCCGGTCGCATCATGGGTGAACAGGCGATCGGCCTGCTGAACGGCAAGGGCAAGGTCGCGATCATCACGAGCGTCGGCGCCACGAACCTGCAGCGCCGGCTCGACGGCGTCAAGGACGCGCTCGCCAAGGCGCCCGGCATCGAGGTCGTCGAAGTCTTCGACATCAAGGAGGACTCCGTGCGCTGTGCCGAGATCATGGCGACCGGCACCAGGCGGTATCCCGATCTGGCGGCATGGCTGTCGGTCGGCGGCTGGCCCGTGTTCACGCGCAATGCGACCGCGTCGGTCGATCCGTCGAAGACCAAGGTCATCTCGTTCGACACGATTCAACCCGCGCTCGATCTGCTGCGCGAGGGCAAAGTGACGGTGCTGCTCGGCCAGAAGTATTTCGGCTGGGGCAGCGAGACCGTGCAGCTTCTCTATGACATCAAGCACGGCAAGAACCCGCCGTCGCCGATCGTGGACTCCGGTGTAGACGTCGTGACCAAAGACAACGTCGATGCCTACGCCGCGACGTGGAAGAAGATGGAAAGCGGAAGCTAGCCACCGCGTTCTGCGTCAGGAACCGCTACGGCGATGTGCGCCGATGACGGGGAGAAGACGGCCTCACGCAGAGAAAATGCCAGAGGAGCAGAGGTCGCCGAGGAGGCTGCGACCCGGCGCATCGCCAGGCCGGCCTCCGGCCGGCGCTGTGTGTCTCAGCCCGCGCGAAGCGCGGGCCTGGCGATGCGCCACACCGCAGCCGCTTCTTCAATTGTCTTCTCCCCGGGCTCCGCGCCTTGGCGCCTTCGCGTGAGACCGTACGTGACAAGCGAAAGGCCATGAATGGAACGGACGCAACCCGGCTAGCGCTCGATCAATCGCTCGAACGCATCGTCCGGCACGTCCTCGAGAGATCTGACGAACACGTCCGCGCCGAGCGTCGTCGTCCTGCTGACGCCAATGCACCGCATCCCGGCGCGCCTCGCGGCCTCGACGCCGGCCGATGCGTCCTCGACGACGATGCAGTGCGCGGGCGTGACGGAAAGCCGCGCGGCAGCGGCCAGGAACACCTGCGGATCCGGCTTCCCTTTCGTCACGTCTTCGGACGCGACGAGGGCATCGAAGTACTGCGCGATACCCAGCGCGCGCAGCATCACCTCGATGTTCTGTCTTGGCGCCGAGGACGCAATCGCCTGTTTCCAGCCGTCAGCGTGAAGCCGCACGAGCCATTCCGCGGCGCCCGGCAGCGGCGTCAGGCCGTGCACTTGCGCGAGCCGACGGTATTCCGCTTCCTTGGCTTCGGCGATTCGGCTCATGCGCTCCTCGGTCGATTCGGCGCCAAGCCATCCCCGCAGGATGCGATCGTTGCGCTGGCCGAACGTCGACTTGAACTGTTCATACGTGACCTGCACGCCGTCGAGGCCGAGCGCGTGCTCCCACGATTGCCAGTGATATTCCTCGGAGTCGACGAGCGTCCCGTCGAGATCCCATAAAACAGCGCGACTCATTCAGATGTAGGCCGGGTCTTCAGACCCGGCGCTTCCTGCCCGTAGTACGCGTCGGGCCCGTGCTTGCGCAGGTAATGCTTATCGACGAGGAACGAATCCGGGCGAGCGGCCTCGGCCGCGAGCGCGCGCACGCGCCATTCGACGCGCGCGAGATATTCCAGGACCTGCGCGTGCTCGATCGCGGACGCCGCGTCCTTGCCCCAGGTGAAAGGGCCATGATTCGCGACCAGCACGGCGGCCATCTCATCGCACGAGAGTCCCTCGCGACGGAGCGCTTCGATGATGACAAGGCCGGTGTTCTTCTCGTAGTCGCGCTGCACTTCTTCCTGTGTCAGCGGCCGCGTGACCGGCACGTCCCCGCGAAAGTAATCCGCGTGCGTCGTTCCCATGCAGCGGACGGGCACGCGTGCCTGTGCGAACACCGTCGCGTACTCCGAGTGCGTGTGCACGATGCCGCCGCAGCCAAAGCCCCGGTACAGCTCGAGGTGCGTGGGCGTATCCGACGAGGGGCGCAGATCGCTGTCCACGACCTTCCCCGTCTCCAGCGAGACCGGCACCATGTGTGACGGCGACAGCGCGCTGTACGGAATGCCGCTCGGCTTGATGACAAAAACCCCGGCCGCGCGATCGAGCTGCGACACGTTGCCGAAGGTCCCCATGACGAGTCCGGTTTTCGCGAGCGCGCGATTCGCCTGATACACGATCTCGCGTAACTCGGCGGCGATCACGCGACGACACCCGCGGCGCGTTCCTTGATTGTGAGCAGGCGCTTCATCACCGCTCCGAGATCGGACGCCGCGCCGGCGACACCACCGAAGGCATCGTGCAGCTCGCGATAGATGCCATAGAGCTGGTCGTACACCGCGTGCGCGTCAGGCTGCGGCTCGAATCGCTTCTCCTTCAGCGTCGTCATGCGCGCCTGCGCGTCGGTCCAGCCGTCGTATCCGCCGGCCGCCTGTCCTGCCGTCACTGCGGCAGAAACAGCGGCGCCGAGCGCCGGTGTCTGCGGCGACCCCGCGACGAGCATCGGCTGACCCAGGACGTCCGCGTAAATCTGCATGAAGAGATCGTTCTTCTCCGCGATGCCACCGCAGCAGACCACGCGATCGATCGTGACTCCGTACTCACGAATGCGCTCGATGATGGCGCGCGCGCCGTATGCCGTCGCCTCAATCAGTGCGCGGTAGATCTCCGCCCGCGTCGTGTGCAGCGTCTGGCCGACGATGAGCCCAGTCAGGCGAGGATCGACGAGCACGGTGCGATTGCCGTTATTCCAGTCCAGCGCAAGCAGGCCGGATTCGCCGGGCGTGAGCCCGGCGGCCGCACGAGACAGCTCCGCGTGCAGCGCCTCGCCTCCACCGCAGACGCCCTCTACCCACCATTTCAGGAGATCGCCGACGGCCGACTGCCCCGCTTCGATGCCGAAAAAGCCGGGCATGATCGAACCGTTGACGATGCCGCAGATCCCCGGAATGTCGGCGAGCCGATCCGCGGCCGGCGCGATCGCGCAATCACACGTCGACGTGCCGATGATCTTCACGAGCGTGCCAGCCGTGACGCCTGACCCGACGGCGCCGTAGTGCGCGTCGAATCCACCCATCGCGATCGGCATCCCCCTCGTCAGCCCGAACGTGGCGGCCCATTCGGCGGAAAGCTGCCCTGCAGGTCGACCGGGGGGCCAGGCTTTTTCGTACAGGCGATCGCGCAGATCCGCGAGCTTCGGATCGAGTCGGGCGAGAAACGACTTGGGCGGCAGTCCACTCCACGCCTCTGAGTACATCGCCTTGTGACCCGCGGCGCACACGCATCGGACGATAGTGCGCGGGTCGCGTACGCCGGCCAGGACGGCCGGAATGAAATCGGCCAGCTCGACCCAGCTGGCCGCTGCGTCGAATACGTCCGGCGCGACCTTCAAGCAGTGCCAGATCTTCGACCACCACCACTCAGACGAGTACGTGCCGCCAATCGGGGCCAGCAATTCCGGCGCATATCGCCGCGCGGTCTGTGTGATCGCGGCAGCCTCCGCGGCACCGGTGTGGTCTTTCCAGAGCCACGCGTGCGCGGCGAGATTGTTCGTGAATCTCGGATCGACCGCGAGCGGCTGCGCTTTCGTGTCGACTGGGAGCGGCGTGGAGCCCGTGGTGTCGACGCCGATGCCGATCACGCGATCGCGCGCGAAGCCTGCGTGTCGATCCGCTTCGGCAAGCGCGCCACCGATCGACGCGCCGAGCCCCGCGATGTAATCGGCAGGATTCTGACGCGCGAGGTGCGGCTGCTTGGGATCGAGCAGGACGCCACGGTCGCCGCTTGGATAGTCAAAGACGTGCGTCCCGACGACACGCCCGTTCGTGCAGTCGACGACGACGGCGCGGACTGAGTTCGTTCCGTAATCGACGCCGATCGTGAATCCTGTGCGGGTCATGCGCTATCACGGTATCATGCGCCGAAATGGCCAGATTCGTTATGCTTGCGCTCACCGCGGGGACCACGACGCTTGCCGCGCTTGCCGCGACCGCGCAGAAGCCCACGCACGACTATCCCGTTCAGCCTGTTTCCTTCACGGCCGTGCATCTCGAGGACGAGTTCTGGGCGCCGCGGATCGAGACGCGGCTTTCCAACAGTGCGAGTTGAGCGGGCGCGTGAACAATTTCGAGCGCGCGGCGCAGGCGCTCCGCGGCGAGGCACACGACATGAAGGCCCCGCCGTATCCGTTCGACGACACCGATCTCTACAAGGTCATAGAAGGGGCGGCTTACGTTCTGAGCGTGCAGCCGGATCCGAAGCTCGACGCCTACGTCGACGGACTGATCGCCAAGATTGCCGCGGCTCAGGAGCCGGACGGGTACCTTTACACGACGCGGACGATTGATCCGAAGAATCCACACCGCTGGGCCGGGACCGAGCGCTGGGTGAACGAGCGCAACGACAGCCACGAGCTGTACGACCTCGGGCACCTGATCGAGGCCGCCGTGGCGCACTACCAGGCGACGGGCAAGAAGACGCTTCTCACCGTCGCGATCCGCGCCGCGGATCTCCTCACGAAGACCTTCGGGCCTGGCAAGCGATCGATCTGGCCCGGACACCAGATTACCGAGATGGCGCTCGTGAAGCTCTATCGCGTGACGGGCAACGAGGAGTACTTGAGTCTCGCCAGGTTCATGCTCGACGAGCGCGGGCCCGACAGGATTCCTGCCGGCGAGACCGTCAACCCGCGCGGCCTCGATTACAACCAGGCGCAGCTCAGAGTGATCGATCAGACAGAGCCGGTCGGCCACGCGGTACGCGCGATGTACATGTACTCGGGCATGGCCGACGTTGCCGCCCTCGAAGACGACGAGAAGATGCGCGAGGCGGGCGACAAGATCTGGGACAACCTCGTGCACACGAAACTGTACCTGACCGGCGGGATCGGCGCCGCAGGCGGACATGAAGGTTTCGGGCGCGAATACGAGCTGCCCAACATGACGGCGTACAACGAGACGTGCGCATCGGTCGGCATGGACTACTGGAACCATCGGCAGTTCCTCCTGCACGGCGATGCGAAGTACGTCGACGTGATGGAGCGCACGCTGTACAACGGCCTTATTTCGGGTGTGTCGCTCAAAGGAGATACGTTCTTCTATCCAAACCCGCTCGAGTCGAACGGCCAGCACGCGCGACAGGAATGGTTCGGCGTCGCGTGCTGTCCCGGCAACATCACGCGTTTCATGGCGTCGGTGCCGGGCTATATCTACGCGAAGCGTGGAGACGAACTATTCGTGAACCTGTTCGCTGCCGGCGCGGCCGACATCGATCTCGCGGGCGCCAGGGTCAAGATCGCGCAGCAGACTCGGTATCCGTGGGACGGTGCGGTGCGCATCGTGCTGACGCCCGATCGCGCACGCGCATTCACCGTCAACGTGCGGGTTCCGGGTTGGGCGCGCGAAGAGCCGGTGCCCGGGAATCTGTACCGCTTTATGGACAAACGGTCAGCGCACCCGACGTTGAAAGTCAACGGAGGCGACGTCCCGATGACGATCGCAAATGGCTACGTCGCGATCACGCGAACGTGGCAGCCAGCGGATCTGATCGAGCTGAACCTGCCCATGCCGGTGCGACGCATCGTCGCGGACGACCGCGTGGAGGCGGATCGCAATCGCGTCGCGCTGCAGCGCGGTCCGATCGTCTACGCCGCCGAGTGGCCTGACAATCCGAACGGGAAGGTGCGGAACATCGTCCTGCCGGATGCGAACACGTTGGCCACGGAGTTCCGGCCGGATCTCTTGAATGGTGTCGAGGTGATCACGGGACGCGCCGTCGGCCTCGCATTGGATGAGAAGGGCATGGTCGCGAAGACCGGGCAGCCGTTCATGGCCATTCCGTATGCCACGTGGGCGAACCGCGGCCGGGGACAGATGGCTGTGTGGCTCGCGCGGACCGATACTGCGGCAAAGCCGACGCCCTACCCCACCGTTGCGACGACGAGCACGCTGACGCATTCGCCCAGCCGCAAGAACATTCGCAGCATCATCGATGGCGAGGATCCCTCTTCGTCCGATGACCCGACGTCGTACTTCGACTGGTGGCCGACCAACGGGAGCGACCGCGAATGGATCGAGATGTCGTTCGCGAAACGGGCGACGGTCTCGGAGACACAGATCTACTGGTTCGATGACACGGGCCACGGCGGCGTGCGTGTGCCGAAAAGCTGGCGGTTGCTCTACAAGGCTGCCGATGAATGGAAACCGGTCGAGGCGGACGGTGAGTACGGCGTCGCGAAAGATCGCTACAACACCGTCCATTTCAAACCGGTGACCACTTCCGCGTTGAGATTGGAGCTGACCATGCAGCCCCAGGTCTCAGCGGGTGTGCAGGAGTGGAAAGTGAAATAGGTTCAGGGCTCAGGGCGCCGGGTCTAAAGACCCGGCCTACGATGCCGTGCACGTGTCGGGCGGACCTTCAGGTCCGCCGTGTGGCGATTCGGTCAGCCCTGAGCCAGCCTGAGTCCTGAGCCCTGAGCCGTGATCCGTGAGTCACCGCGGCAATGGAACGACTGCGAACGATTGCGGCTCGCCAATCGCGGTGAAGTTCTCCCCCGAAAGCTTGCCAATCGAGGCGCGATAACGACCCGGCACGACGAGAGGCCCTGCTTGACGGCCGCGGCCGAAGAATTGCCCGGGCATCTGGTCGGCGCCGCGTTCCCCGCCCGCTTCGGTCCCGCCTCGTCCACCACCTTGTGGTGGAGGCGCTTCGCCACGGAGGTCCCAGGCGACGCGGTGCAAGCCGGCTTCGGACGGCAGAGTGACACGCCGGATCTGTTTCTCGATCTCGTCAGTGATGTTGAGTGCGAGTCTCGTATCGCCCTCGGGCGAGCGGCCGACGTTATAGGTGAAAACGGCGCCGTACGGCGGATTCGGTGTCGCGATATCACCCCACGCCGCGCCGACCTGGGTCAGCTCGTTGAACTGATAAGGATCGCGGAGCGGGAACAGGTGCGCCTCTTCGCTGATCGCCTGCGCCGTTACGTTGCGGAGCGCGCTGTAGTCATCAAGAATATAGATGCCTCTGCCGAAGGTGCCTACGACGAGATCGCCTTCGCGGCGCTGGATGGCGAGATCGCGCGCCTCGATCGTCGGAATACCGCCCTTGAGTGGAATCCAGTGGGCACCGCCATCCATCGTGACGAACACGCCGAATTCGAGACCTGCGAACAGCAGGTCCCCGTTCACCGTGTCCTGTACGATCGACCAGACGCCGGAACGCCGCGGCAGGTCGCCTGAAATCGACGTCCACGTGCGTCCGCGATCGCCGCTCTTCATCACGTATGGCTTGTAGTCGCCGCGCTGCCAGTTGTTGAACGTCGCGAACACGACATTGGCGTCGCGCGCTGAAGGCTGGAGATCGGTGACGTAGCTGAACTCTGGCAGCCCCTGAATCGGGTCCACCTTCCGCCAGGTCTTTCCGCCGTCTTCCGTCACATGCACGAGCCCGTCGTCGGTTCCCGCATAGATGACGCCTTCAGCGAGCGGAGACTCGTCGAGCGCCGTGATCGTGCTGAGCCTGGTCGTCGCCTGATTGAGCGCGACGGACTCCGGCGGCCACACCTTGCCCATGATCGCAATCTTCCGAGGATCGAGATTACGCGTGAGATCGGGACTGATCACCGTCCAGCTGTCGCCCCGGTCGTCGCTGCGATAGACGCGGTTGGCGCCGAAGTATAGACGGCGGGACGAGTGCGGGCTGATGATCACCGGCGCGTCCCAGTGCCAGCGCCCAAGCATGCCGCTACGTCCGCCGGGGCCGCCGCCCCTAGGTCCCGCAGCCGCGTCCTGGGCGCTACCTTCCTCGCTCGCGGGCCCACGATTCACGCGTACTTCTGCTTCGATGTCCCCCTGACTCATGCCGAAGACATTGTTCGTGCGCGGACGGATGTTCACGCTCTGACCGGTGCGCAGATCAAGACGCGAGAGGTTTCCCTCCTGCGACTGCGCATAGACAATGTTGGAATCGTCGGGATCGACGCGTCCCTGGAAGCCGTCGCCGCCACCGACGCTATACCAGTCGCTCGTGCGGATGCCCGCGCGGTTGACGGTGCGCGAGGGTCCGCAGACCGAGCCGTTGTCCTGCGCGCCGCCGCAGACGTGATAGAAGGGGCGCGCGTTGTCGGTCGAGATCCGGTAGAACTGCGACAACGGCAGATTGGTGAAGTGCCTCCACGTCTTCATGCCGTCATACGTTTCGTACAAGCCACCGTCGCTGCCCATGAGCACGTGGCGCGCGTCGCTTGGATCCCAGAGAATCTCGTGAAAGTCGACGTGCACACCGGGCATCGGAACGATCCGCCAGGTCTTGCCGCCGTCCTCGCTGCGCCAGACGTTTGTCTGCGGCGAATACACCGTCTCGGGGTTGTCCGGATCGACGATGACCTCATTGTAGTAGCCGGGGTCGCCGCCGCGATACCAGTCTTGCGCACGGGCCTGCGTGTTGGCGCGTCCCTGCGCCGATTCGCGTCCAGCTCGCACCGGCATCATCCGATCGGAAGAATCCGCCTTCACCTTTCTGCGCCGTCACGAGGGCGAATATCGTGTGCGGGTTCTTCGGATTGAGCGCCATGCCGACGCGTCCCATCTCGACCGACGGCAGTCCTTTCGTGAGCTTCGTCCACTTGGCGCCGCCATTTGTCGTCTTGTAAATGCCGCTCTCGGGGCCGCCGCCGACCAGTTGCCCCACGGCGCGCCGGCGCTGCAGCGCCGCGGCATACAGCACGTCCGGCTTCTTCGGATTGATGAGGATTTCGGTGACGCCGGTGTCAGGGCTGACCGTGAGCACCGCTTTCCAGGTCGCGCCGCCATCGGTTGTCTTATAGACGCCGCGATCGCCGCCCGCTGACCAGAGCGGTCCGATCGCGCTCACATAGACGACGTTCGAGTTGCGCGGGTCGATGACGACGTTCTGGATGTGCTCGGAGTTCTCGAGTCCCATGCGCTTCCAGGTCCGGCCGGCATCGACGGACTTGTAGACGCCGTCGCCGAACCCGACGCTGCGCTGGTTGTTGTTCTCACCGGTCCCGAGCCACACGATGTCGGAGTTCTTCGGATCGACGACGACGCAGCCGAGCGAGTATGATCCGTACTCGTCGAAGATGGGCGTGAACGTGTTGCCGCGATTCTCCGTCTTCCATAAACCTCCGGATGCGGACGCGACGTACCACACGTTGGGGTTCTTGGGATCGATGTCGACGTCGGAGACGCGCCCGGTCGTAACGCTCGGACCGAGGCTGCGGAACGCGATCGCTTTGAATAAGTCCGTGTTGATCCCGTCGGTGCCCGCCGGCGCCTGCGCGCCCAGTGCCGCGCAGCAGATGACCGCGATCACGCCGTATGAGAACGTTCTGTTCATGTTGGGATTCTATTTCAATCGGTTCGAATCCCAGGTGTGATGGCGGAGTCGGTCGCTGCGTGCCGCGCGGACGATCTCACGCAGAGTCCGATCCATGTCTTAAGGCGCAGAGTCCGCCGAGAAGGCCACCGCAAACGTGGCGTGAGCGGCCGCTTCGTCAATTGTCCGCGCAGTCGGTAGACCTGTATATTCCGCCGCTTTGTCCGTGGGTTCAGCCTGTTTCAGTGTTTTTGTGTGGCGCTCTGTGACTGCTCTGCGCCCTCGGCGCTCTCCGCGTGAAATCATACTGCTTCCAGTGTGGAATCGCGTGTCGCCATCAGCGACCACGACGCCGCCTCGATGATCTTGTAGACGTCGGTGTCGTTGTATCGCTGTCCCTGGTACGCTCCTGTCTTTCGCCGCGCCGCCTTGAGGAAGTTATCGATGCGGCCGGTGAGCTCGTTCTGCCGCAGGATGTGCGGAATCGTGACGGTGCGGTTCGTCTCGAGTCGCGGCGCCCAGAACCGGTCAGTGAGCCGCACCGCGGTGAGCGGCACGGCCGCGATCGGATAATCTTGCGCGAGTGACGGCGCCGTAACTGCGGCGAGAATCGCGCAGATCGACATGGCAGCCGCATTGCCGGAGTGTAGCAGGCTCATCGTGTCACGGAGCCGTACGAGTTGATGGTGCTGCCCGATGATGTGCACGAGACGCTGCTCTACAAGCGCTGGCTGCCGCTGTTCGACAGGATGGAAGACTTCCTGCAGCGGAACCTCTGGAAGCAGGAGAAGATCACGACCGAGCAGAAGTGACGCGCGCGGGAGGTTCGCGAATGACACCGCTGGGAGAAGACGATCTCACGCTGAGGCGCAGAGGCGCAGAGGTTCAGAAGGCTGCCTGCTGCGCTCCGTCGAAGCCGGCCTACGGCTTCCTACGGCCGGCATCTCCAGCCCGCGCGAAGCGCGGGTTCGACGGAGCGCATTGCGCAGCCGCTTCTTCACTTGTCTTCTCCGCGCGCGAGATGTGACGACAGGCCTCTGATCAGCGTGATCCGCATTTTCTCTGACGTGCATTTCCTCTGCGGGCTCGGCGCTCTCCGCGTGATTCGTACGTGACAAGTGGAAGGCGTGCGCATTGAGACGGATCGCTTACCATTGGAGTCACTGACCGACGCTCGCCCATCATCGATACGTCAGGAGGATCGGATGCGCACGCGCACTCGCTCAATAGGAATTCGAACCGCTGCGTTCGTCTGGCCCGTGATCGTTCTGGGAATCGCGTCGGTCTCCGCCCAGGAGACAAGCCAAACCGGAGAGACCGCGAAAGCCATCAAAGAGCTGACCGGAGAAGTTCGAAGCCTGCGTGCGGTCATCGAGCGCACCTCCGAAAGTCAGTTGCAGGGTCAGATTCTCGGCTTGTACCTGAACCTTCAACAGAACCGCGTGGTCCAGGCGAATTCGCGTCTGGACATCGTCAGGAGAGAGCTCGAGGGTCTCGGAAATCGCGCGCGTGAGATTACACAGCAAGCGGCGGGCATCGAGGCGGCGTTGCCGCAGGAGACCGATCCCGTCAAGCGCCGGCAGCTGGAGGACGAGCAGAAGGGCAACAAAATGGAGTCGGAACGAAACGCGGCTCAGGAGCAACAGGTCAGGAACCGCGAGGCAGAAGCATACCAGGCTGCCCAGACTGAGGAGGCACGCTGGACGGAACTGATCTCGCGTCTCGAGCAGCTACTGAAGAAATAGAGGGGCGCTACTTCGACAGCTCCACTACGTCGAGGTACCTCTGGATTCGCCCTTCGTTGACGGCGGTGAGCAGCACCATGATCGGGTTGAGCAGTGTGACGGAGCGCGGCGTCGGCGGAATCGCCGGCAAGGGCGCGAACTGGAAGCCTCCACGGCCGGCATTGTTGAAGTAGGCGCGGATGAACGTGCTGCGATCGCCGATCGGGAGCGCCGCCACGTTGCCGTAGAACCGCTGCCACTCGTCTCCCCTGAACAGGTACTGCTCGACGTTCGACGTATAGAACGCCGTCACGCTGCCGCCGCGCTCGCGAAGGTACGCGCCGACGTCGCGCAGGGCCTTTGGTCCGGCGAAATCCCCGACGACTGGAACGATCACGTTGCGGATCTCGAGATCGCGCAGCACCTGGTAGTTGTCCTCCGTCGCGAGGTAACTGCGGTGTCGGCCCTCCCCGTCACTCTCGACCATCAGATCGCGATAGCTCGGGAACGGCGCCCACCCTGGGCCGCGGCCGAACGAATATCGGATATCGGGTCCCGCTGAATAGAACGATCGATAGACATACTCGATCGCCCGGAGATCCCCGCTCGACAGGCCGAAGCGATGGTGACCCTGCAGCCATCCTTCGACGTCGTGCAGGTTGCGCTCGAAGGCCTGTTCGTCCCCCTGCGCGTGCTCGAACGCGGCGAACAGCGTCTCGGCTGATACCGACGGATCGAGCTCGGACGGCGGTTCCCGCGAGAAGAGCCGCGACAGGAACTCGTCGCGCGTCGGCGACATTTCGATGAGGGCCTTGTACATCAGATGCAGCAGCATGTTCTGCCGCCGGATGTCGACGATGAAGGCGATCTTCGGCTTGAGCGCGACGATGTAGGTGAAGTTCTGATCGGGCCCGACGCCGAGATAGGCGCTGGCGGAGCCGAGCTGCCGCTGCAGCACCGGTATCACGTGCTGGAACGTCGTCTCGTTCGAGACCAGGTTGTCGGACCGGAAGAACCCGCCCGGTTCCGAGAAGGTCGACACCATCGACCAGAATTCGCGGTCGTCGAGCCGCGGCGGAAGGCCCTGCCCGACACGACGCGCCGTCGGCGTGAGGCACAGGAGCAGGGACGCCGCGGCAATCGCGAGCACGCCGATGCGGGAAAACGCGCGCCGGACCTCGGGCACCGCGTCCGATGATAGTCCGAGGCCTCGTCGGAACAAAACGCGAGTGTTGAGTCGCGGTTTCTAATGGGACCTTCGTCATCGGCATTGTGATCAGCACGAGGTCGCTGGTCAGTGTGCCGTGCGATATGGCGATGCGGCCCTCGCGCGAGACGACCCCATTGAAGACGATGTCCCCGATCGGCCTGCCGATTTGCCGCGGTGCGCTGCCGGCGATCGGTTTGATCCACAGCGAGACTGGCCGTTTACTCGGGTCCGGGTAGATGAAGGATTTTCCGTCCGCGGCAAATCGTGCCGAGGTGGGCATGCCGGGCAGCAACTCCACCGCACCCCGGTGACCGGGAGCAGACCCACGTCATCCCGCCGATGCCGTCCCCGCGCCGTGTCCCGGCCGTCAGCCGCGTCCAGTCGCCACCCTGGAGCGACCCGACGTCGATCCCGGCAGTAATCTCCGTCTGCGCGGTCGCGATCGAGTGGCCGTCCGCGGAGACGCTGACGCCGTTGTACGAGTTCAGATCGTTGGTCACGCGGGCCCGCTCGCCCGATGGATTAAAGGGGTTCACGGTTCACGGTTCACGGTTCACGGTTCAAAGGGTTCACGGTTCAAAGGGTTCACGGTTCAAAGGGTTCACGGTTCAAAGGGTTCGGGTAGTGGGATCTGAACCCTGAACCTCGTGAACCGTGAACCGTGAACCGTGAACCCGTGAACCCCGTCAGCGTCGCCAGGTGTGCTGGACGTCGGCGTCGGTGATGTTGAACAGCAGCAGCGCCTGCTCGAGCGACGTGCCGTTGCCGACGTATTGCAGGAAGACCGGAAAATTCGAGCCGAGGCGATGCGCCAGCATGCGCGCGGCCGTAAAGCCCTGCGCATATGCGAGCAGCGCGTCCGCGCCATCGAGGCGCCCGAAGCTCTGTTCCAGCTCGCTCATCGGGATGGTTGTCCTGGCCGTGCGCAGCCGCTGTTCGAGCCACGCGTGATCGACCGGCTCGAAATACGTCGCGAGCCCTTCGTTCAGCCAGAACGGCAGTCCGCGCGGCGCGAGGCTTCGAAGTGCCGCGTGCACGTACTCGTGCGTGACGACGCGATCGAGCTCGCCGGGAGTGCGCAGCGAGCCGAGCACCGGAATCCGGATACGTCCGTCGTACGCCCCCGCGGCCCACGGCGGCGACTTGGTGACGTCGCGGAACTGCTCGCGCGAATACAGAATCGCGGTGATCGTTTCCGGCGGATAGACGCCAAGCGAGCTGCCAACGCGCGCATACGCCGCTTCGAGCGCATTCGACACGCGCGCGGCGATCACCTGCTGCTCGGGGCCCTCGAACAGGATGTTGAAGCGGACGCCGGGCCGGGTCGTGAACCCCGAGTGCAGCTCCGCTTCCTTCTTCCAGTCTTCGAGCTGTTTATAGGCGCTACGGTTGCCGGGCTGGATCTGCAGCGCGCGCTCGTACGATTTGATCGCGAGATCCAGATCGCCCTGCGCGTAGGCGAACTGTCCCAGCAGGTACGCGGCATACGCGAAGTCGGGCTCGATTTCGAGTGCACGCTTCAGCACAGAGATCGCCTGATCGTCCCGTCCGAGCAGGTGCGACGCCATCGCGGAGCCCGCCAGCGACCCGGCGTCGCGCGGATTGTCCGCGAGCGCCCGGCGAAAAGCGGCGGCCGCTTTCTCGCCGTCACCGCGTTCGATAGCCTCCCACCCGGTGCGTGCGGGCCCTTCCGTCATGCTTTGCGGGGCGCGCGCCAGGAGGAAGAGACAAAGCAGGAGCGTCATCGTAGCAGACTCGGGATCCGGGATCCGGGGCGCGGCGTGCGGAATCCGAATCACAGGCAGGAGCAAATGGAATGCCGTTACAGCTACAGCCGCTTCGGACCGAAACGGAGAGACGCCGATATGCGCGGATTACGATTGTGACAGCGCAATCACGAAATCGGGATGGATGAACTCACCAAATCACCAAATCACGCATTCATCAAATCCTAGTGTGTCATCCCATAGATCACGTAGTTCACACCGAGCTTGTACGCCTCGTTCGACAGATCGATAGGCGTGAAACCGGTGTCCGAGTACTCCCAGTACTCGGAGACATCGTTGTTGAAGTTGGCAATCAACTGCAGTGGCTTCGACGCGTCATTGTGCGGGAACATGCCGTAGAAGATTGGCGTGCCGCGATCGTAGTACTGCACGAAGTTCAGCGTCGGAATGTCGAAGAACGAATGGAAGATGGGATGGTCGAGCGTGAGCGCCACCGGCTGTTCCCCCGGCAGCACGCGCTGCATCGTCGCGCGGAAGTTCTCCCAGTCGTACGGCCCGCGGAAATCGTCGAAGATGATGAAGCCTCCCTTGAGCATGTAATCATGCAGCGCGAGCGCTTCGCGGTCGTCGAGCGACATGAAGCCCGGCTCGGTGGCATACACAACGGGATAGCGGAAGAGGTCCGGTTCGCCGACATCGACGACCCGGGTGCCGTCGACGTGCGGGTTCATGTTCGTCACGCTGTTGAGAATCTTGACGAGGCTCCGCTCCGATCGCCGGCCCTCGCCCCCGCCGTAATAGCCGTGGGCCCAGGCGGGCAGGCCACGGAAGTAGTAGCCGCCGGGCGCGGTCGTGAATCGCAGGCGCGCGAACACGAAGCGGCCGTCATCCGCGGGTGGCGGATCGACCGGCACGTCCACGCCGCCGGTCAACCAGCGCTGGCCAAAGGCGCGGACTGCCGGAACCAGGAGAATGCAGGCGAGAACCGGAATCAGCAGCACCTGGCGGCGAGGCATGGCAGCGCCCCCGCGCGCGCGGGGGGCCGGGGCGCGCGTTTCGTCCCAGTGTACCATCGCGCGCTCGTTGATCTGCTCCGCGTTCATCCGCGCCGTCCGCGGCCCGCGTTGATCTGCGCCACACTTCACACCCCACTTTCCACCACCGCCCGGACGCCGCGCGACCGGTGCGACGACATCGACTCAGTGGCCAGAAGTGAGCGCGTCTGTCTTGTTGATTGCAGCGTGCCGCGCGGACGATTCTCACGCAGAGCTGATTCTTGTCTCGAGGCGCGGAGCGCGCCGAGAGGCCGCTTCCGTGCACCTACCGCCGTGCCGCGCTTCGCGCCGGCCGGAGACCGGGCGACGGCGGACGTGCTGACGCGCGGCGCCTCCTCAATTTGTCCGCGCGGCACTCAGTAGCTGTTTTCGTTCGCCGTCGTTCAGTGCTGTTCCGTTTCCTTGTGTGGTTGCGCTGCGCCTCCGCGAGCTCTGCGCGAATCGTACGTGGACAAGTGGCTGTCGCCAAAGGCCATCTCCACTCGGCCGGCCTCGCGGATCGTGGTATCGTCAAAGAACCTGCCGACTTCGGAGGACCCATGACATCCCGACTCCTTCTGGCCTGCCTCTTGGCCGCGACGCCGCTCGCGGCACAGCAGGAACAGGAACGCCCAAAGATCCCCAGCGACTCGCTCGAGGTCACGATCACCGGATGCCTGAACAAGCGCATGCTCGAGGCGTCCGACGTGCGGCAGACCGACGTGCAGAGCGGACCGGTGGTCCGCAATCACGCGTTCAGGCTTGCGGGCAAGAAGGATCTGATCGAGATCGTGAAGAAGAATAACAAGCAGCGCGTCGAGGTCACGGGGTTGATCAAGAAGTCGGCCCTGATCGAACCGGGCTTGCGCTTCAAGGGCGGCCGCGTGATCGTCGGGGGCGGCACCAACGGCACCGCCCCGGGTCCCAGCACGGCGCCGGATCCCGCGCAGAACGTCGTCGTGCTCGATATGTCGTCGATACAGGTCGTCGGCGGCAGTTGCCGGGAGTGAATCCTGTCAATGATCTGGTAGGCCGCGTCTTTAGATCCGGCCTCCGCAGACCGGCGGGTCTGAAGACCCGCCCTACGATCTTGAACGTTCGGGAATTGCTGCGGCGCTAGCCTTTTTGCATCGCGGCGAGGAAGTCGGCGTTCGATTTCGCCTTGCCCATCTTGTCGAGCAGCAGCTCCATCGCCTCGACCGCCGAGAGCGGCGCGAGCACCTTGCGAAGCACCCACACGCGATTGAGATCCTCGCGCGCGAGAAGGAGCTCCTCCTTCCGCGTGCCGCTCTTCTGCATGTCGATCGACGGGAACACGCGCTTGTCGGTGAGTTTCCGATCGAGATGGATCTCCATGTTGCCGGTGCCCTTGAACTCTTCGAAGATCACATCGTCCATGCGCGATCCCGTGTCGACCAGCGCGGTCGCTATGATCGTGAGCGAGCCCCCTTCCTCGATGTTGCGCGCGGCGCCGAAGAAGCGCTTGGGCTTCTGCAGCGCGTTGGAGTCGAGACCGCCGGAGAGCACTTTGCCTGACGGAGGGATCACGGAGTTGTAGGCGCGCGCGAGGCGGGTGATCGAATCGAGGAGGATCAGCACGTCTTTCTTGTGCTCGACCAGGCGCTTCGCCTTTTCGATGACCATCTCGGCGACCTGCACGTGGCGCTGCGCCGGCTCGTCGAAGGTCGACGAGATCACCTCGCCGTTGACCGAACGCTGCATGTCGGTGACTTCTTCGGGCCGCTCGTCGATGAGCAGCACGATGAGGAACACCTCCGGGTGATTCTTCGCCACCGACTGCGCGATGCTCTGGAGCAGCATCGTCTTGCCGGTGCGGGGCGGCGCGACAATGAGGCCGCGCTGACCTTTGCCGATCGGCGTCATCAGATCCATGACGCGGCTCGACAGGTTGTCCGGGGTCGTCTCGAGCACCACGCGCTCCTGCGGATACAGCGGCGTGAGATTCTCGAAGAACAGCTTGTCGCGCGCCTGCTCCGGCGATTCGAAGTTGACGGCTTCGACCTTGATTAACGCGAAATAGCGCTCCCCTTCCTTCGGCGGCCGGATCTGTCCCGAGACCGTGTCGCCCGTCTGCAGGTCGAACTTGCGGATCTGCGACGGCGATACATAAATGTCATCCGGGCCCGGCAGGTAGTTGTAGTCGGGCGCGCGAAGGAAACCGAAACCGTCCGGCAGCACCTCCAGCACCCCTTCGGAGAAGATGAAGCCGCTCTGCTCGGTCTGTGCCTTCAGGATCTGAAAGATCAGGTCCTGCTTGCGCATGCCGGTCGCGCCCGCGACGTTGAGGTCCTTTGCGATCTGCGTGAGCTGCTGGATGCTCTTGTCCTTCAGATCGGTGATGTTGAGTCCCTGCCCGCGACGGCCGTCACCGCCGCGTCCCCCCTCGCCGCGCGACTGGCCTGATTCGCGGCCCCCCTCACGCCCGGCTTCCCGGCCATCGCTGCGTGGCTGCGCGGGCGCAGCGGGCGGCGCTTCTGCCGCTGGCTGCGGTGTGTTCTGGGTGGACTCGTTCTGCGGCTCCCGGACGGCTGCCTGGTCGGCGGACGCCTGGCGCCCGGCGTTGCGCTTGTGATTCGGCATGGTGACTGCTGGCGTTAGGTGGCTGTTACGATGTCTGAAACTTACGGGTTGATTCAACGGTCGCCGGCCGCGGCGTCTCGAGGTCGCGGGGGACCTCTGTCGTGAGGAAGTCTGTCTCGTTGATTCGGAGTATAGGACCGGCACCGGGCCCTGTCAAATGGTGGGTCCATTGCGGATTGGCGACTCCAGTCTGGAATCCTAGTGACCGGCCACTAGTAACGTCCTGGCGAATCGCCGATGCCGATGATGCTGCAGGCGATGATTGGCGTGATCCCGAGCGCGCGCGCCCGATCGACGACTTGCGGATCATCGGCGCCCGGATTGAGCCACACTTCGGCGATTCCCTTCTTCGCGAGATCATCCATCACACGCACGCCGACGTCGGGCGGCACGTACACGGTCGCCATGTCGATGGCCTCCGGCACGTCGAGTACCGACGCATACGTACGATGGCCTTCGACCTCCTGCTCGTTCGGATTGATCGCGATCACGCGAAATCCCTGACGCTCGAACGCGCGCAACGCCTTGTTGCCGTACTTGCCGCGATTGGATGAGGCGCCGATCACTGCGACGGTTTTCATCGCTGCATTATGCGGCTTCTCTCTTGCCCTGGCACCTGCGAGGAGGTGCGTGTGACAGACTGGACGAACTCGCGCGACTCCGTGCGACGGCTGGCGGCACCGGCGCCATCCATCCTCGTCGCCGGCCACGGTCAGCCGATGTCGGGTGAAGCGATGCGCGAGCGAGCGCTTGTACGTGCTTGCTTGCGGAGCATTTCGACAGGATCGAGGGTCCGCGCTTCGGCCGGTACGCGACGCAGCCGGCTATCAGGCGTGGTGCGGCTGCCGCCGGATCCGCTGCCGAAAATCCTGGCGGGCATCGGCGCGATCGCCGCGATGGCTGGGCTGGTCCGGGCTGCCAGGGCAACGGTGCGACGCCGGCAAGTGGCGGCGTAGCGCTGGTCAATTTATAGTGACTGTATGGCTTCGCTCGCGGAAGTGCTCGAGGTTCGGACCGCCGAGGCCGCCCCCGAGCTCGTCGAGAAGATCTCGAAGGATCGGATCCGCTGCTACGCCTGCGGCCACGAGTGCCCGATTCCCGATGGCGCGGTCGGCGTGTGCAAGGTGCGCTTCAATCGCGGCGGGCGTCTGCACGTGCCGTTTGGCTACGTTGGCGGCGTGCAGTGCGATCCGATCGAGAAGAAGCCGTTCTTCCACGCGCACCCGGGTGCGCTCGCCTACAGCTTCGGCATGCTCGGCTGCGACCTTCACTGCTCGTACTGCCAGAACTGGGTCACTTCACAGGCGCTGCGCGATCCAACCGCGGTGTCGCCGCCGCTCGACGCGACGCCCGACGCGCTCGTCGCGGACGCAACGCGCCTGCGGGCGCGTGTCGTGGTGTCGACCTACAACGAACCACTGATTACCAGCGAGTGGGCCGTGGCGATCTTTCGGAAGGCGCGCGCCGCGGGCCTCCTCACCGCGTACGTGTCGAACGGCAACGGCACGCCGCGCGTGCTGAATTACATCAGACCTTGGATCGATCTCTACAAGGTCGATCTCAAGAGCTTTGACGACCGGCACTACCGTCAACTCGGCGGCCGCATCGAGCCGATCCTGAACACGATCCGCGCCCTCCACGAGATGGGCATCTGGCTCGAGATCGTGACGCTCCTCATTCCGGGATTCAACGACGCGGAAGATGAACTGCAGCGCCTCACCGCATTTCTGGCGTCGGTGTCTCCCTACATCCCGTGGCACGTGACGGCGTTTCATAAGGACTATCGCATGAACGATCCGGAGAACACGACGCCGGAGATGCTGGTGCGCGCGGCGCAGATAGGAAAAGCCGCAGGCCTGCGGTACATCTACGCGGGCAACGTCCCGGGACAGGTGGGCGACCTCGAACACACGCGGTGTCACCAGTGTTCAGCGATGCTCATCGAGCGTTATGGGTATTACATCCGGAGTTACCGGATCACCACGCAGGGCGGCTGCCCCGAATGCGGGACCGCAATTCCGGGCCGCTGGGGCGCCCGGTTCGAGGGGCAGGTCACGTCGACGCCGTTCCTCCCCGGCACGCGGCGCCTGCGCACCTTGTAGGCCCGGTCGACCGCGGCGCCTCTGAAGAGACGCCCTACAAGCGACTGTAGGCCGGGTCTTCAGACCCGGCGTCTTTCGTCAGCTCGCCTTCTTCAGATCGAATCCCGCCACCTGCACTTCGAGATTGTGATTGATTCGGATCCCCGCGATGCCGTCGGCGGTCACCTGCGCGCGCGGAAGCTCGTGCACCTGCGTACCGCCAATCAAAAACGACACCTTGTCTCCTTCCACGTGAATCCCCAGCTCGTTGCTGGTCTTGAATCCCGCCTTCGCGACATTCGCGTCCTTCATCGGCGCTGCGGTGGTCCAGTCCACGATTGGCTTCGTCGTCGCGGCGTCGCGTGACTTGATCAGATACTTGCCGTCCTGGCGGATGAGGAAGTACGTGTAGCGCTGCGTGTCTTTGTCGAGATCGCTCCCGCCGATGAACAGGCCGTAGGCCTCCGGGTGCACGGAGGGTTTCATCTGGGAGAACGTGCCCTTCACGTCGTAGTTACCGCTGCCTTTCAGCGCAGGCTTGTAGTAGATCCCGGCGGGGCCCGTGGTGAACGTGAGCGTGTCCTTCTCTATCGTGACAATGACGGCGTTGAGCTTCGCCGAAGGGTCGTCAAGTCGCGCCTGCCAACCGTCCGGCATCTTGCCGGTGCCCTTTATCTGTTTGTCCGGATCGTGCTGCATGGGGCGCTGCTGCGCCGCCGCAGAAATTGTGACCGCCGCCAGCACGCCCAGGATGATCGAACGCATGGATCCTCCTATTGAGGAAATATCTTTCCAGGATTCAGGATACCCTGCGGGTCGAACGCCTGCTTCACCCGCTTCATCAACGCAATCTCATCCGCTGACAACTCGATCGTCAGAAACGTCGATTTTGCGAACCCTATCCCGTGTTCGCCGCTGATCGAGCCCTCGAGCGCGACGACACCTTCGAAGAGCACACGTTCCGCTTCGTGCGCGCGGCGGATCTCCTCCTCCACATCGTCCACCATGATGTTGACGTGGATGTTGCCATCTCCTGCATGGCCGAAACACGGAATGCGGAGGCGGTAGTCCGCTTTGATGTGGTCGACGAGCTCGAACAGCTGCGGGATGCGTCCCTTGGGGACGACGACGTCGTGATTGAACTTGATCGGGGTGATGGTCTTCAGTGACGGCGAGAGTTCGCGGCGCATGCGCCAGAGCTCCTCGCGCTCCGACTCGTCCCGTGCGCGCAGCACCTCGGTGGCGCCGGCGCGCCGGCAGGCACGCTCGACGCGGTCGGCTTCTTCCCGAACGGCCTCGGCAAGCCCGTCGACTTCGAGAAGGAGCAGCGCGCCCGTGCCGTCGGGCGCGAGCGATCGCACCCCAAGATGGCGCGCCACTGCGTCGAGCGAATCGCGGTCGATCAGCTCGATGGCGGCCGGGACGACGCGTTCGCGGATGATTCCGGTGACGGCGTTCGCGGCCTCGCTGACGGTCCGGAACGTCGCGCGCAACGTGGATTGCACGGGTGGCTTCGGCACGAGCCGCAGGACGATCTTGGTGATGATCGCAAGCGTGCCTTCCGATCCGACCAGCACGTGCGTGAGATCGTAGCCGACGACATTCTTGACGACCTTCCCGCCGGTCTCGACGATCTCTCCGGTCGGCAGCACGGCTTCGAGGCCGAGCACATACTGCTTCGTCGTGCCGTACTTGAATGCACGCGGCCCGCCGGCGCATTCGGCGACGTTGCCGCCGATGGCGGACTGCTTCAGCGATGCGGGGTCAGGTGGATAGAAGAGACCGATGCGTTCCACGGCCGCTTGAAGATCGCCGGTGATCACGTTCGGCTCGACGATCGCGACGAGGTTGTCTTCGTCGATCTCGAGGATGCGGTTCATCCGCTCGAGCGAGAGCACGACGCCACCATTGACCGGCACCGCGCCACCGGTGTAGCCCGTTCCGGCGCCGCGAGGCACGAGGGGAATCCTGTGCTGTGCGCAGAGCCGCACGACACCCGCAACCTGATCGGATCCATCCGGCAAGACGACGACATCCGCCGGGCGACCGCGCTTGCTGCCATCCGTGCCGTACATCTGAAGGCTGGCGGAATCGGTGCGAACGTGATCCGCGGACACGACGCGCTCGAGGCCACGGAGGAAATCAGGAGGGAGAGCCACGGATCAGAAATATATCAGCCACGGATCACTCGGATCACACGGATCAACACGCCATGAGTCCTCAGAGTCGCGCAATCCCGGCGACGTTGCCCTGTCACGCCGTGAAATCCGTGTGATCCGTGGCTGCCTTCTTACTGCGTGAGAAC
>Ga0209686_1000241_pt1 | contig 28500 bp, 16 predicted proteins | sample GraSoiAngelo_126_FD_185883 | JGI IMG/M metagenome (GOLD analysis project Ga0209686, IMG submission 185883) | Grasslands soil microbial communities from the Angelo Coastal Reserve, California, USA - 14_0927_09_20cm (SPAdes) (version 2) | ecosystem: Environmental > Terrestrial > Soil > Grasslands ...
CGGGCCGGGCTCGGTCGCCATCTCCGCGTCCATCAGCTTCGTTACGCTGATGTCGACGCGCGCGTCGTGCTTCAAACGGTCCATCGTCATGCCGCGCTCGGTAAGCGCTTTCGCGAAGGCTTCCTGATTTGGAAACTTCGCGCGGAGCTGCTCGACCTTCTGATCGATCTCCGTTTCTTCGACCTTGATTCCACGGTTGCGACTCTCCTGCGAGAGCAGGGTGTAGACCACCAGCTGGTCGAGCGCGCCGCGCAGGATCTCGTCGCGGCGTTCGGCCGGAATCTGCTGACCCGCGCGCTGCTCCAGGGTGTGAACCATCCGCTCGAAGTCGGCCTTCTTGAGGTTCTCGCCATTCACGCGCGCCACCACATCAGGGAGCTGCGTGGGGACGGGCTTGGGGGGCGGCGCTGGCGCTGGCTTGCCTGAAGCGCCTGCACCCACCTGTCCAGTGGTCGCGGCGGTTGACACGGCCTGCGCGCTGGCGGCAGGCGCCTTGCGGCACGCGATGACGCACGCCGCACCAATCAGAACACACGCAACAAACTTGAGCTTCAAGAACACCTCGGAGTAGGGGAAGCAGTTAATTGTAACAGTTCGGCGACTTCCGCCTTCCGCCTTCGCGCGAAGCGCTTCGCCGGACCGCCGTAGCCTTGGCGGAGGCTGGTCAGGCGGAAGAACTAAAACTGGTGGACGGTGCAGGTTTCCGTCGGTTCGGTCCCGACGAGAAATGCTTCTTTATAGGTACGTGGACAGAACGGCGTCGCGAGCTTGCCCGTGTCGCGATCGATCTCGACGAAGCTGATGCCCTCTGGCGTTTCGAACGAAACGTTGCCGCGACCCGCGAGCGCGCGCGTCATGAACTGCGTCCAGATCGGGAGCGCCGCCCGACTGCCGCTCAGGCCGAGCGCCTGATTGTCGTCGAGTCCCACCCACACCACCGTGAGGAGCTCGGGCGTGAAGCCGACGAACCACGCATCGCGCAGGTCGTTCGTCGTGCCCGACTTGCCGGCGCCGTCGACGGTGAAGCCGTTGGCCCGCGCGGCGGCCCCGGTGCCCTCGTTGAGCACGCTGCGCATCATGTTCGTGACGAGAAACGTCGTATCGCGGCGCGCGACCGCTTTCGGCGCCGGCACCTCGATCGGGACGTCCTTGCCACTGTTCACGATGCGCGAGATCGCGCGAAGCGGACGCAGCGTGCCGCCGTTGGGAAAGATCGTGTAGGCCGATGCGATTTCGTAGGGCGAGGCTTCGAACACGCCAAGCGCGATCGACGGGTAGGGACGCGGCGGCGTGCCGATGCCGACGCGACGCCACAGCGCCGCAACCGTGTCGTACCCCGTGGATTCGGCGACCTTGATCGTCGCGATGTTGCGCGACAGCGCGAGCGCGCGGCGCAGCGTGATCGGCCCGTCGTATTCGTTGTCGTAGTTGCTCGGCGACCAGGTCTGCTGGTTGAACGTGAACGCGGTCGGTTCGTCGAGAACGACGGTAGCGGGTGTGATGTCGGCGCGGCCGTCCGCCTGCGCCCGCTCGAATGCCGCGAGATACACGAACGGCTTGAACACCGAGCCCGGCTGCCGGCGGGCGTTGACGGCGCGGTTGTACTGAGACTGGTTGTACGACCGGCCGCCGACCATCGCGAGAATCTCGCCGGTGCGCGGGTCGACGGCGATCAGCGCCGCCTGAGGATTGCGGCGCTTGCGTCGTGCGAGGATCTCGTCGACGCGCGTCAGGCCGTCGCGCATGGCGTCCTGCGCGATGCGCTGCAGCTGCAGGTCGAGCGTGGTGTAGACGTCCACCGCGCCGATGGCCTTCGTGCGCTCCTGCAGCTCCTGGCTGACGTAATCGACAAAGTACGGCGCTTCGGACTCGAGCGCGCGCGCCACGATTTGCACCGGCTCCCGCGCCGCGCGCTCCTCGGCATCGGGGCTGATGAACCCCGTTTCCTGCATCGCGTGCAGGACGACGTTGCGCCGCTCTTTGGTGCGATCAGGATTGGTGAAAGGGGAGTAGCGGGGCGGCGCCTGAATGACGCCGGCGATCGTCGCGGCTTCCACGAGGGTCAGGTTGCTGACGTCCTTGGCAAAGAACAGCCGCGCGGCTTCCGGCACGCCGTGGATTGCGAATGACCCGCGCTGCCCTAGCCAGACGTCATTCAGATAGAGCTCGAGAATCTGATCCTTCGTCAAGCGCCGCTCGAGGGCCACCGACATGAACCATTCGGTGAACTTGCGCTTGAGAGATTTCTCCTGCGTGAGGAATGTGTTCCTCACGAGCTGCTGCGTAATCGTGCTGCCGCCGCTGAGATACTTTCTGGTGCCGAAGATGTTCGTCAGCACGGCCCGTGTCGTCCCGATGATGTCAATGCCGGGGTGGTCGTAAAAGCGGCGGTCCTCGATCGCGACGACCGCGCGCACCATGTGTGACGGAATCGCCGCAAGCGGCACGTCGCGGCGCTTCTCGCGTCCTTCGCTGATGAGCGCCGTGATGAGGGGCGCGTCGAAGGCCAGCGAGTCGACGGACTGCTTCTTCGTAAAGAGCTCGATATTGATGAGGCCGCCGCTGCCCGTTTTTGACGCGGCGTAGACCAGGCGTACGGTCTGCCCGCGCCGGTCGCCCGCGCGCGGCACCACCGCAAGCGCGTCACGGCCGATCGCGAATTCTCCCGGCATCTGGGCGCGCGCCCGCTGGGCGTAGCCGAGCTCGTTGAGCCGATCGATTGTCTGCTGCTGGGTGATGCGCTGGCCGCGCCGAAGCGCAAACGGCCGTGCGAAGATGCGGGGATCGGCCCGCTGGAACTCACCGTGCATCCGCGCATCGATCATGCGCGAGAAAGTGATGTAAAAGTATCCGACCGTGCCGCTGAAGAGCACCAACAGGGTGGCGACGCCCAGCAGGACGTAGGACCTCCAGCCGCGCAGGCGGATCTTCGCGGCGCGCGGACGTGCGGTGGGCTTCGCCGCGGCGGGCGAGGTCGGGGCCGTGGACACTGGGATTAATGGCAACCCGGGGACGGCTGCAACCCACATTCTACATCAAGCGTCTTAGTTCTCAGCCATTTTGCGGGGGAGCGGCGCGGGGCGTAGGAGTCCCCGCGAGCGACCGAGCCGGAGTGTGGGGCGGAGCCCCACGTTAGTTTGCGAGGGAGCGGCGCGGGGCGTAGGAGTCCCCGCGAGCGACCGAGCCGGAGTGTGGGGCGGAGCCCCACGTTAGTTTGCGAGGGAGCGGCGCGGGGCGTAGGGGTCCCCGCGAGCGACCGACCCGGGGTGTGGGGCGGAGCCCCACGTTAGGGAGGTGCATTTCATGATTCGCGTTTGGCTCCGACGGATGTTCGTTGCTGTAGCGCTGCTGGCAGCGGCGCTCCCGGCTGCGGCGCAGTCGCAGGCGATGAACGGCAGCATCGAGGGCACGGTCCGGGACAACAGCGGCGCGATTCTTCCGGGCGTGACCGTTACCCTGACGAACACCGACACTGGCGCGCAGCGCGTTGTGGTCACCAACGAAGAGGGCGTCTATCGTGCGCCGCTTCTGCCGTTGGGCACGTATCAGGTGACGGCTGAACTACAAGGGTTCAAGAAATTCGAACAGCAGGGGATCAGCCTCTCCGCAGGACAAACGGCGCTTACCAACATGACGCTCAACGTCGGCAACGTGTCGGAGACTATCACCGTCACGGGAGAATCTCCGGTCGCGCAGCCGGGCAAGATCGATCTCGGCCGCACGATTGGCGAAGCCGAGGTGAAGAACCTGCCGCTCGTGTCGCGGAACCCGTACAACTTCGCGTTTCTCCAGGCCAACGTGACGGGCTACGAGAACAACGAGTTCGGCGTGCCGCGCATCAACGCCAACGGCAGCCAGATGCACACGAACTATCAGCTCGATGGCAACACGAATACCGAGAAGGATCGCGCGGGACTTCGGCTCCTCCCGGTATCCGAAGTGCTCGTGCGCGAGGTGAAAGTGATCACGAACGGGTTCGCGCCCGAGTTCGGCCAGACGACGGGGATGGTCTACAACGCGATCACGCCGTCGGGAACGAATGACGTGCACGGGTCCGCGAGCTTCCGCTTCAAGCGCAATCCGTTTTCGGCGAGGCCTTTTTTCCTCGCGTCGAACGCCCGCAAGCCGGACACCGAGGCGAACGACTTCACCGGAACGCTCGGCGGCCCGCTGCAGCGGGATCGCTGGCAGTATTACGGCGCGTACGAGTTCGTCGACCGCAGCCTGGTGACGGGTGGGCAGGTCATCACCGTCACGCAGGCCAACGCGCAGGCGCTCGGCATTCCGCTCCCGGCTGACGGCGTGATCCCCGCGCATCAGAAGGTCAATTTCGGCTTCGGCAAGACCGATTATCAGATCAACAACGCGAACCACCTGTCGTTGCGGTACTTCCTCTTCAAGAACTTCTCCGCGTCCAACATCGGCGGTGGGTTGACGACCCTGGAGCGCGCCACGGACTTCACCGACCGGATGGACTCGGCGTCGGGTCAGTTGGTGTCGATGGTGGGGCAGAGCATGCTGAACGAGCTGCGCGTGCAATACGCGCGTCGCCACCAGTTCCGCACGCAGGGCGTATCGGTTGACGGTCCAGCGGTTACCGTGTCGGGCGTCGCGCAGTTTGGTGGCGCACGCCTGGGCGACACGAACTCGGTCGGGTTCGATTTCAATCAGGGCATTACGCAGGCGATCGACAACGTCAGCTGGATTCGCGGCAGGCATGCATTGAAGGCCGGCATCGACGCGCAGTTCATCGCGGACAGACGCGTCCGCGGCGAGCAGTTCGTATATACCTTCCCCTCGACGGCCGCATACCTCGATGCGAAAAGCGGCGTCAACGCGCTCGGCTACTCGACGCTGCAGCAGGTGTTCGGCAATCGCGAGGCGTCGTACGACTCCGGATTCTATGGACTCTTCGCGCAGGACGACTGGCAGGTCACGCCGCAGCTGAAGGTGCTCTATGGGATCCGGTACGACCTCTTCGACATTCCGGCATCGCGGCCTTTCGCGGGGAACCCGCTGTCGCGGGAGTTCACCGTCGACAAGAACAACGTCGGGCCCCGGGCGGGTCTGTCGTGGGCAGTCGATCAGTCGGCGCACACGGTGGTCCGCGCATCGGTCGGTCTGATGTACGAGCCGCCGCTCATCGACTTCTACGACAACGCGATCCTGAACAACGGCGATCCGGCGAACTTTACGGTCTCGGTCTCCGGCACCAGCGCCGGCGCGCCGGCGTTTCCCGCGAGCCTTGCCAACGTGCCATCGACATTCGTTCTGCCGCGGCAGAGCATCACTGCCGTCGACACGGGCTTCCGCACACAGTCCGCCTGGCTCAGCAACGTCCAGGTCGAGCGTGCCCTTGGTGACGACCTTGCCGTCTCGGTGGGATACGTGAACTCGATCGGACGCAACCTGCCCGTGCTGATCGACACGAATCTGATCCCGACGGTACAGACCTTACCGGATGGACGGCCGGTCTATTCGACGCAAGTCAGCGCCGCGACCCGTGTGGATCCCACCTTCGATCACGTCAACGTGTTCAAGTCGATCGGCGAGTCCACGTATAACGCGTTCACCGCGACGATGACGAAGCGGATGACCCACGGGTGGCAGGCCCAGGCGACCTACACGCTGGCGCGGGGCGAGGACAATGCCCCGCTCACCGGGACCTATGTCGTCGGCAGCAATGACGACCGGGTCTCTGATGTATCGAACCTCGATCGCGACAAGGGTGTGACGCCGTTCAACCAGGCGCACACGTTCTCGCTGTCGACGGTGATTGCGCCCGAGGCGTCGTCGTCGACGGCAGGAGCAGCGATCCTCAACAACAACCAGCTCGGGATCATCGTGCAGGCCAACAGCGGCCTGCCGTTCAACATCCGCTCGAACGTGGACCTGAACGGCGATGGGGTCCTGAACGATCGGCCGAACGCTCTCGAGCGCAATCGCGGCCGGCTCGGTCGCGTGCTGAACTTCGATCTGCGGTACTCGCGCTTCGTGCCTGTCCGCACGGGCCAGCGCATCGAGCTGTTCGTGGAAGCGAAGAACCTGTTCAACACGGTGAACATCGCGGGCGTCAACCGCGTGATCACGACCGACGCGCTCGGGAACGTCACCGGCAGCATCCCACTGAACGGTTCGCAGTATCCAACGTCGGGCAAGAGCGGCTACGATCAGCGCTTGATGCAGCTCGGGCTAAAATTCGCGTTCTGAGGCTCGGGGCGCGGGGCGCGGGGCGCGGGGCGCGAGGCGCGGGGTGCGGGGGCGAGCGGCGGATTTGGTAACCGCGGCCGTTTCCTGCACCGAACCTCCGTACCCGCACCCCGCACCCCGGACCCCGCACCCCGGATCCCGGATCCCGCACCCCGATATGTTCATACGCACGACACCCAGCTGCGTCATTGTTTTCTGCGCAGCTCTTCTCACCGTCACGTCGGCGCCTTCAGCTCAGCTCCGCGTCGCTCCCGTCGCCGAACATCCCGACGCGGCAGCGCTCGAGTTAATCCTGCGCAAGCTGTCATCGAGCGGTACGTTCATGCAGACGGACGCGCACCCCGACGACGAGGACAACGCGCTGCTCGCGATGGTCGGTGAAGGGCAGGGCGTGCGCACGACGCTCGTGACGGCGACGCGCGGCGACGGCGGACAGAACGAGATCGGCCCGGAGCTGTCCCAGGCGCTCGGCGTGTTGCGCACGGAGGAACTCCTCGCCGTCCATCGGTTCGACGGCGCCGAGCAGTACTTCACCCGCGCGGTCGATTTCGGCTACTCGTTCAGCGTCGAAGAGTCGATTCAGAAGTGGGGGCACGACGAGATCGTCGGCGACTACGTTCGGCACATCCGGGCAATCAGGCCGGACGTGATCGTGGGATTCCTCTGTGGCGGCGAGGGAGGCGGCCAGCACCACCAGGCGTCCGCGCGCCTGACGCTGGAAGCGTTTACCGCGGCCGCCGATCCAAACAAATACCCGGAGCAGATTCAAGCCGGGTTGCATCCCTGGCAGGCGATGCGCGTGTTCTGCACTGACGTATCGGCTTTCATGCCGAATCCGCCTCCTTCGACTGCGGATTTGCTCAGGGTCGACGTGTCGGGTTTCGATCCGCTACTCGGCCGCACGTATGCGGAGCTCGGGCTCGAAGCACGCTCGATGCACAAGTGCCAGGGCACGTCGCAATTGCTGTAACTGCCCGGTCAAGTGCAGAACAGAACCTACAAGCTGCTGGACTCGAAGCTCGAGACGGGTCACGTGGCGCCAGCACAGTTCTTTGATGGCATCGACACCTCGCTCCTTGGCCTTGTTCGCTTTACCGGATCGAGGCCGCCGGAAGTTCTGACGCCGCTGCAGACGATTGCCGACGCGGTGAGCGCTGCTCGGAAGGCTCTGGCAATGAGTCGTCCGTCTGCTGCGGTGACTCCGCTCGCCGCGGGACTGCACGCCGTCCGAGCGCTGCGCGCGAATCTTCCCAGCGTTCTGAGCGCCGACGCCCGGTACGAAATCGATCTGCGCCTCGCGCACAAAGAACGGCAGTTCCAGGACGCGCTCGTCATCGCATCGGCCATCCGCCTTGATGCGCTGGGCGACGACGGCATCGTCGTTCCGGGACAGCAGCTGAACGTATCGGTCTATGCGGCCGTGAACTCAACGGAGGAGTCTCGGCTCGAGTCCGTCACGCTCGCGGGATTCGCCGGTGCGCCTCCCACCGCCTGCGCCGGTGCGCTGGTCGCGGGCAAGAACGTGACGTGCAAGGCGAATTTGATGATTCCGCCGCACACCCGTCTGTCGACGCCGTACTGGACACCGAGGAGCGATGCGGCACGCTATGACTTCGATCCGGATGTGCCGTTCGGCCTGCCGTTCCGTCCATCGCCGTTCGTTGCGACGTTTCACCTGACGATCCGCGGGGAGCGCGTCGACGTCGAGCGCTCCGTGCAGTTCCGCTACTCCAACGTGATCGCGGGAGAGAAGCGATCGGAGCTGCAAGTCGTGCCGCCGTTCAACGTGCGCGTGGATCCCGACATCGCGGTCTTTCCTGCGGCGGATCTTCCGCCTGAAGCGGAGCTTCCGGCTGAAGCCGGAAGCCACGAGCATCCCACTCACGTGGCTTCCGCCTTCAGGTGGAAGGACATCCGCGTCACCGTCGGCAACAACCAGAAAGGAACGTCAGACGCGACGGTCACGCTGTCCGCGCCTGCGGGCTGGCAGATCGAACCGGCATCGGCGCCCCTCCACTTCGGTCGAGAAGATGAAGAGACCACCGTCACGTTCAAGGTGCGTCCGCCCGCCGGCGCGCATCCCGCTGAGTTCGTCCTGAAGGGGGTCGCTACGGCGGGCGGAACGCAATCCGATCTCGGGTACGAGGTGGTCGAATACCCGCACATCCATCGACGTCATGTCCTGGAGAAGGCGGAGACGCGCGCCAAGGTAATGGACGTGAAAATCACGCCCGGCCTGCACGTCGGCTACATCATGGGGGTAGGAGACCGCGTGCCGGAAGCGATCGAGCAGCTCGGGGCGGCCGTGCGCCTCATCGATCCCGACACGCTCGCGTCCGGCGATCTCTCGCAGCTCGATGACATCGTCGTCGGCGTGCGCGCGTACGAGCGACGCCCGGATCTGCGCGCGAACAACCAGCGGCTGCTCCAGTATGCGGAAAATGGCGGCACCGTCATCGTCCAGTATCAGCGCAACGAGTTCAACGAAGCGCAATACGGCCCGTACCCGGCGAAGACGACGTCGGATCGGGTGACGGACGAGAAGGCGCCGATCGAAGTGCTCGTGCCCGACAATCCCGTGTTCACCACTCCGAATCGCATCGGCGCTGAGTCCTGGCAGAGCTGGGTGCAGGAGCGCGGCACCTACTTCCTCGGACAGAAAGATCCACGTTATGTCGATCTCGTGCGATCGCAGGATCCGTTCCCGTACAATGCGGGTCCGAAAACCGGCGCGCTCGTCGAAGCGCGGACCGGCAAAGGACGATGGATCTACGTCGGTCTCGGACTGTGGCGTCAGCTTCCGGCCGGAGTCGACGGCGCGTATCGGCTGATGGCCAATCTCCTGTCTTCAGGAAAGCGGTAGCGTGCGCTTCTCTCCCGAGTACGTGCGTCTCGTTCTCAACGAGAATTTCGAAGACGCAAAAGCCCGGTTCCTCGCGCCGCTGATGGCGATCAATTACGCGCACCTGGCGATGCTGGCGGAGCAGGGGATTGTGGCGCGCGACGAGGCCCACAGGATCCGCGCGGCGCTCGACACCATTTCACTCGATGACGTGCGCAAGGCCTCGTACGACGGCACCTACGAGGACCTGTTCTTCTACCTGGATCGATTGATCGTGGAGCGCTGCGGCGAGGACGCCGCGGGGCGGCTTCACACGGCGCGATCCCGCAACGACATCGACATGACGATGTACCGCATGCACCAGCGGGAGATGATCCTGACGATCGTCGAGGGGACGCTCTCGCTGCGGCGCGTGCTGCTGGCGCTCGCGGCCACGCATCGCGAGCACGTGTTCGCGGCCCACACGCACACGCAGCCGGCGCAGCCGTCGACGATTGCGCATTATCTGCTCGCCGTCATCGAGCAGTTGGAGCGAGATACCGTCCGCCTGCGCGCGGCCTACGCGAGCACGAATCGCAATCCGCTCGGCGCGTGCGCGATCACCGGCACCGGCTTTCCAATCGATCGAACACGCACGACGACGCTGCTCGGCTTCGACGAGGTGACCGGCAACACGTACGGCAGCATTGCCACGGTTGATTACCTGCTCGAGAGCATCAGCGCGGCCGCGGTGTTGGTGGCGGGCCTCGGACGCGTCGTGCAGGACCTGCTCCTGTGGTGCACGAGCGAGTTCGGCTACCTGCGCCTGTCCGACGGTTTCGTCCAGTGCAGCAGCATCATGCCGCAGAAGCGCAACCCGGTTGCGCTCGAGCACGCGCGCGCCATTGGCAGCAAGGCGCTCGGCCAGGCGTCCGCGATCATGCTCGCCATCCACAACACTCCGTTCGGTGACATCGTCGACACGGAAGACGATCTGCAGCCGCTCGTGACGGTGATGTTCAAGGATGCGGCACGCGCCGTAATGCTGGTCGCGGCGGCCATGGAGCACGCGGAGTTCGACGTCGCCAGGCTCGCCGCGCGCGCCGAGCAGGGATGGATCACCGTCACCGAGCTTGCGGACACGCTCGCGCGCGAGCATCGGCTGCCGTTCAAGGCAGGCCACGCGATCGCGTCGCGCCTCATCGCGAGCGCAAGGACGGCGCCGGAGCGCCCGCTGTCGCTGGCACTGCGAGACGTTTCAAAGGACGTGACGGGCACCGAGATCGTCTACGATGAAGCGGCGCTCGCGGAGATTCTCAGCCCGCGCCATTTCGTCGACGTGCGGAAGACGTATGGCGGTCCCGCGCCGTCGGAGACGTTGCGGGCAATTGGAGTGTCGCAGGGGTTGCTTCGCGGTGATGACGAGTGGCTGAAGGATGTGCGCGCGCGACTCGAGCGCGCCGAGAAGCAGCTGAAAGAGATCAGCGCGGCGCTCTGATGCACCGATTCCCGTAGCGCAGGGCTTTAGCCCTGCTCGTGACACGCGCAGCCCTGAAGGGTTGCGCTACGTCAGGTGATCACAGCGTGATCACCCAGTGTTTGCCCATTTCGAGCGGAAGCTGTGTCAGGAGCAGATCGACGAGCCCCGGTCCGAACTTGTCCAGGAAGTAGACCACGCCGAGCGTGCGTTCCTGCGGATGGCCGTGTGGGAACGCCTGCGCCTGCGCGCGCGTGAACTGGCGACGGAGCGTCTCATCGCGGCGTTTCGCCGCGTGGATCACTTTCGTCTGAAGCGCCCGCAGCTCGTGTTCCATCTTGCCCAGCGTCGTCTTCGCTGCGCCGGCCAGAGTCGGATCGAGGGAGGGGAGCACGTCGACGATCCGCTTCATCGACTGCTGAATCTGCGACCCGGCGTCGCGCAGCGCCTGTTCGACTTCCGCCGGCAATTGCGATGTGAGCAGGCGGTTCAGCGCCGATTCATCCGGCGGCTGCAGATCCTCGAGCGGCAATCCGTACTTCGACATGAATCGTGACGCGCCGGAATCGAGCAGCGTCACGGTGGCACGCGGGTACATCAGCGGCATCGGCACGCCAAACTGTTCGTAGACGCCGCGGAGCTGTCCGAGGTACGCGAGCTCGCTCGGGCCTGGCACGTAGCAGATCGTCGGGAACAGCGTGTCCTGCACGATCGGCCGCAGGAGCACGTTCGGACTGAATCCGTCGGGATGCGCCGCCGCTTCGCGCGCGAGCGCGTCCGCTGAAAACACCTCGTCGCCTGCGACGAAGTCAGCGCCCTGCCGTCGAATAGGACGCCGGCCGTGATCCAGCCGGAACAACGACAAGGAGTCGGGTTGCGGCACCACCTGCGGCGCGTGCCCGCACGACGCCAGCGCGTCGCCCGCTTCCGCGGCGAGCGCCGCGGTGCGTCCGGCCATTGCAAGCTCGCGTGTAAAGACCTCGCCGACGAGCGGCTTGGCTGCGGGATCCGACGACTCGAACACGATCAGCCCGTAAGGACCGAGCAGGTGTTCGAGCCACGTGGCGAACGCGCGCCCCATGCCACTCCCAGGGCGCCACGCGTGGGTCAGCGAATCGATGACGCCTGTGGTGAATTCCGTTTTAGGGAGTGCGGCCTCGAGCTCCGAGATGGCCTGCTCGACGCGCTGATCCAGAGTGAGTGCCGCGACCGACAGATCGCCCGCGCCCTCTGGCGGCGGGAGCGTGACGGTGCGGGGCTGGAACTCCGCGTCGAGCACCGTACAGCTCTGCACTTCGTCCCAATCGTGATCTTCGGCATCGACCCAGAAGATCGCGATCGCGGGAACATCGTGATCGCGCGCGGTGCGACCCGCGAGCTGCAGCGCCGTCACCGCCTTGAGCAGCGTGAACAGCGGTCCGCCGAACGCGCCCGCTTGCTGGCCAGTGACGACGGCCACCGTCGACCGATCCGCGAGCCGCGCGGCAGCGTCGCGCGCGGCCGGCGGAGCGCCGCGTTGCTCCTGTTGTGTCCGGATGACGCGCGCAATCCCGTCGCGGTTGCGGTTGTGCTGCTGCACCCGCGCGATCGCCGTACGCCACGCTGCGGGATCGTTGGGGTCGCCCGCATACAGCCCATCGACGCGCCCGTAGTTGAACGCGTATTCTCCGGCGAGCGGACGCACCCACGGAAAGCGGCGCACGTCGACGGCACTGGCACGCAGACGACCGGCGGATTGAGTGCCGGGAAGGGGAGTGGCAGGTTCCGCGGACACGGTGCCGTACTCTCTCAGAGGCTTCAGAAAACTGTCAAGGCGGCGCGACATCTCATCCGCCTGTGACGCCTTCGCGCATCCCGCGGATCCCGCGCTTTCGGAGTCCGGCTTCAGCCGGACCGCACGTTCCGCCTGGAGACGGACCACTACAGCAAATTCATGTTACATTCTGACGATCCTGCCGAGGAGATCCATCCACTGACCCGAGAGGACCACACCTCATACTCGCCGCCGCCTGCGTACGGCCCCTTCCGGGTGCTGCACCAGATTGGTGTTGGCGCGCTTGGTCCCGTTTTTCGTACGTATGAGCCGACGCGCGACCGACTGGTCGGCGTGAAGGTCTTTCGTCTCGACATCGTCCCGGAGCAGGCCCAGGCGCTCGCGGATGAGTTGAGCCGCGCGACAGAAGCCGGACTGTTTCATCCATCGATCGTCGAGCCAATCGCCGCAGGTGTCGAAGGGACCGTTGCGTATCGCGCTGAAGAGTACGTCGCGGCCGAGTCGCTCGACGTGGCGATGCGGCACTATGCGCCCGCTTCGATCGAGAAGGCGCTGCCGTTCATCACGCAACTCGCCGGGGCCATCGACTTCGCGCGCGCCGCGGGAGTGGGCCATGGCGCCCTGCATCCGAGAGACGTCTTCGTCACGCCCGACGAGGCACGGGCGACGGGATTCGGCGTGGTCGAGGCGCTGGAGCGTGTCGGTATCCGCGCACCTGTGCGTCGGCCCTACAGCGCGCCCGAGCGGATTGCCGGCGCCGAGTGGAGCACGCCCGCGGATGTGTTTGCGCTCGCGGCAATTTCGTTCGAGTTGCTGACCGGACGGCGGCCCGCGGGCACCGGCGCGCAGATCGGATCGCTGCCGACGGACGCGGGGGAGCACGCCGATGCGATGCTCGTCGTTCTCGCGCGCGCCATGAATGATGATCCGGCCCGGCGCTACGGCAGCGCGCTTGCCTTCGCCAGCGCCTTGGAGTCCGCCGCGCGCGGACAATCCATCACAGATGCCGTCGCGACGGTTGCGGTGATTGCCGCGGTAAGTCCCGAGTCGCGGGTCGCGAGTCCTGAGTCTCGCGTCGCGAGTCCCGATTCGCTCAGGCCGGATCCCGCACCCCGCGCCCCGGATCCCGCACCCCGGAGCCCTGGCGAGTTCGCGATCGAGGAGCAGCTCGATCCGTTGCACGCCGCGATCGAGGGCGAGGCGATCGCCGAGCCCGCACTGCTGAACTTCGAGGAAGTTCCCACGACAGGCGACCACGGCGAGCCGCTCGCGCGCGATGACGATGCCGCGCGGTTTGCCGACGATTTCGTCGAGGCGCAGCAGGCGGATGCGGACGCCCGCCGTCCGCTCGAAGCCTCATACGAAACCCTCGCAGAACACGCGCCGATCTACACGCCGGCGGAGCCCGAATACGTGGCACCGGCGCCCGAGTACCCACCGGAACTGAGCGACGAGCCCGAACGATCGCGACCGGCGGTGTTGCCGCTCGCCGTCACGCTCGTGATTGGATTGCTCGCCGGATTTGCCGCAGGCTACTTCGTTCGAAGCCGCGATCGTGTCGCGCCCGAAACCACGGCAGCCGGGCTCGCTCGAGACGCGGCGTCGCCGACCGCTGGGTCCTCGAAGGCCGATCCGCGTCAATGGAGCGAGCAGGCGGTGTCACGATCGCCAGCCGCGGCGCCACCGACCGAAGCGCCGGCATCACCAGTGTCTCCTGCCGTCAAACTGGGCCAGCTCGTCGTGCGATCGGCGCCGGCACGCGCGGCCGTTACCATCAACGGTCGGTGGCGCGGCCGCACGCCGCTCACGCTCGAGGATCTTCCGCTCGGCGCCTACGTCGTGCGCATCGTGCATGAGGGCTATCAGGTCGCGCGTGAAGAGGTGGCACTGACCTCGCGATCCACCGCGCGCACCGTCGACGTGCGGCTGCAGCGCGCGAATCGCGCCGCCGCCGAGCCGCCGGCCGTATCCGCCCGGCCGCCCGCATCCGCGCGACCGCCGGCCGCCACCACTAGCCAGGTTGGCTTCACCGGCGAGCTGTTCGTCGATTCACGACCGCAGGGCGCCAACGTGCTGCTCGACGGCCGGGTCGTCGGCAAGACACCGCTCGATCTTCCGGCGGTGCCCATCGGCACGCACGTGGTGCGGATCGAACTCGCGGCACATAAACCGTGGTTCTCCACGGCCACGGTCACGGCGGGAGAGGTCCGCCGGGTGACCGGCTCACTCGAACGATTTCAATGAAAGCGATACTCGCGCTCGAAAACGGCATCTGGTACGAAGGTGAGGCGGCAGGAGCCACCGGTGAGACCGGCGGCGAAGTGGTGTTCAACACCAGCATGACGGGCTACCAGGAAGTGCTCACCGATCCCTCGTATGCCGGGCAGATCGTCGCGATGACGGCGCCGGAGATGGGTAACTACGGCGTCGCGCCCGACGACCAGGAATCCCGCGCGCCGCAGGTCGCCGGTTTCATCATCCGCGACCAATCGCCCATCGCCAGCAACTGGCGCGCGGACGCCACGTTGCGCGAGTACCTCGTCGCAAACAACATCGTCGCGATTGCCGACGTTGACACGCGTGCGCTCACGCGCGTGCTGCGCTCGGCCGGCGTCATGCGCGGCATCATCGCGACGGGCGAGGTCGACCCGCGCGAGCTCGTCGATCGCGCGCAGGCGTTGCCGCAGATGGAGGGATCGGATCTCGTCCTCGGTGTTACATGCGAGCGGCCGTTCGAATGGACGCCCACGGGAATGGACGACGAGTTCCGTCCGGCGCCGGAGCGGCGCTCGCGGCGCAATCTGCGCGTGACGGCGTACGATTTCGGCATGAAGTGGAACATCCTGCGCCGCTTCAGCGCCTATGGCTGTGACGTCACGGTCTTTCCGGCCACCGCGTCGGCGTCCGACCTCCTCGCGACGAAGCCTGACGGCGTTTTCTTGAGTAACGGCCCCGGCGATCCCGCGGCGCTGTCGTACGCGATCGGTCACGCGAAGCAGCTCGTCGGCGCCGACGTGCCGACATTCGGCATCTGTCTCGGGCATCAGATCCTTTCGCTGGCGTTGGGCGGCCAGACCTACAAGTTGAAGTTCGGTCATCGGGGCGCAAACCACCCGGTGAAGGAGCTGGAATCGCGCAAGGTCGAGATCACCTCGCAGAATCACGGCTTCGCGGTCGACCCGCAATCGCTGCCACCGGATGTCGCCGTCACGCACGTCAATCTGTACGACGGCACCGTCGAGGGTCTGCGTCACAAGACGAAACCGGTGTTCTGCGTGCAATACCATCCGGAAGCGTCGCCCGGGCCGCACGACGCGGATTACCTGTTCAAGCAGTTCGTCGAAGAGATGGACAAACGCGCGTAGCAGCCACCAGCCACCAGCTGGGAGCTGGAAGCTGGAAGCTGGAAGCTGCCCTTGATACATGCCCAAACGTACTGACATCAAGCGCGTCCTCGTGATTGGCTCCGGCCCGATCGTCATCGGGCAGGCGTGCGAGTTCGACTACTCCGGCACGCAGGCCTGCAAGGCGCTCAGGTCCGAGGGGCTCCAGGTCATTCTCGTCAATAGCAATCCGGCGACGATCATGACGGACCCCGAGATCGCCGACCGCACTTACATCGAGCCGCTGACGGCCGACATGGTCGCGGCGGTGATCGAGCGCGAGCGTCCCGACGCGCTGCTGCCGACGGTCGGCGGCCAGACGGCGCTCAATCTCGCCGTGCAGCTCGCCGAGGAAGGCGTCCTCAAGAAGTACAGCGTGGAACTGATCGGCGCATCGATCGACGCGATCAAGGTAGCCGAGGATCGGCTGCAGTTCCGCGACGCGATGCGCGAGATTGGCGTCGAGGTGCCGAACAGCCGATACATCAAATCGCTGAAGGAGGCGTTCGACGCGGTCGAGGCGATTGGCTTTCCGATCATCATCCGTCCGTCCTTCACGCTCGGCGGCGTCGGCGGCGGCATCGCTTACAACATCGAGGAGTTCCGGGAGATCGCGCAGCGTGGCCTCAGCCTGAGTCCCGTGCACGAGGTCCTGCTCGAGGAATCGGTCATCGGCTGGAAGGAGTTCGAGCTCGAGGTCATGCGCGACCGGGCCGACAACTTCGTGGTCATCTGCTCGATCGAGAACGTCGATCCGATGGGCGTGCACACCGGCGACAGCATCACGGTCGCCCCCGCGCTGACGCTCACCGACAAGGAATACCAGCGGATGCGCGACATTGGCCGGCGCATCATCCGCCGCGTCGGTGTCGAGACGGGGGGATCGAACATCCAGTTCGCCATCAATCCCGCCGACGGCCGAATCACCGTCATCGAGATGAACCCGCGCGTGTCGCGCTCGTCGGCGCTCGCGTCGAAGGCGACCGGCTTTCCGATCGCGAAGATCGCGGCGAAGCTCGCGCTCGGCTACACCCTCGACGAAATCCCCAACGACATCACCCGCCTGACGCCGGCGTCGTTCGAGCCGACGATCGACTACATCGTCGTCAAGGTGCCGCGCTGGGCGTTTGAAAAATTCCCGCGCGCCGACCGGACGCTCACCACGCAGATGAAATCGGTGGGCGAGGTGATGGCGATCGGGCGAACCTTCAAGGAAGCCTTCATGAAGGCGTTTCGCTCGCTCGAGCTCGGACGCGGCAACATGTTGTTTGCGCGAAGCGGGGGCCGGATCAACGCCACCGCTGCCGTGGAAGCCGAAGATGACGACGGCGCGCTGCAGCGATCGCTGGCGGTGCCGAACGATCGCCGCATGTGGGCGCTCTTCAGCGCACTCGATCGCGGCTGGTCGCTCGACGACATCCACCGGCTCACGAAAATCGATCGATGGTTTCTGACGCAGTTCCAGCAGCTTGTCGAACTGCGTCAGCAGGCAGGGCTCGTGGGCCTCCGCGGCATCTCGAAGGACCTGATGCGCACGTTGAAACGCGCGGGGTTCGGCGACTGGCAGCTCGGGAGCATGCTCGGCACCGATGAAGACGCGGTGCGCGCGGCGCGCATGGAGCAGGGTCTCAAGCCAGCCTACAAGCGCATCGACACGTGCGCCGCCGAATTCGAATCCTTCACGCCGTACTTGTACAGCACCTATGAGAAGGAGTGCGAAGCGGACCCGACGCCGCGGCAGAAAGTCGTGATCCTCGGAAGCGGCCCTAACCGCATCGGCCAGGGGATCGAATTCGACTATTGCTGCGTGCACGCCGCATTCGCCTTGCGGGAGGACGGCTTCGAGACCGTCATGATCAATTGCAACCCCGAAACGGTCTCGACCGACTACGACACCGTCGACCGGTTGTACTTCGAGCCGCTGACGTTCGAGGACGTGTCGGCCATCATCGCGCGCGAGCAGGACGCTGGAGGCGACGTCTCATGCGTCGTCCAGTACGGCGGACAGACGCCGTTGAAGCTGGCGCTGCCGCTGCAGCGGGCGGGCATCAGGATCCTCGGCACGTCGCCCGACTCGATCGATCTCGCGGAGGACCGCGAGCGGTTCGCGCACCTGCTCTGGGACCTCGGGATCCCGCAGGCGCCGAGTGGGACGGCGACGTCAGCGGAAGAGGCGCGCGAGGTGGCGGCGAAGATCGGCTTCCCGCTCGTTGTTCGTCCGTCGTACGTTCTCGGCGGCCGCGCGATGGCGATCGTCTACGACATGGCCGCGCTCGATCGCTACATGATGACGGCCGTGCAGACCTCCCCCGAACACCCGATCCTCATCGACAAGTTCCTCGAGGACGCCGTGGAGCTCGATGTCGATGCCGTCGCGGATGCGACGGGCGCCGTCATCATCGGCGGCATCATGGAGCACATCGAGGAGGCCGGCATCCACTCCGGCGACAGCTCCTGCGTCGTGCCGCCGTACCGCGTCGCCGAGCGTCATCTTCAGTCGATCCGCGACTACACGCGCCGCATCGCGAAAGCGCTGAACGTGGTCGGCCTGATGAACACGCAGTTTGCGATCAAAGACGACACCGTCTACGTGCTCGAGGTGAACCCGCGCGCGTCGCGCACGGTGCCGTATCTCTCCAAGGCGACCGGCGTGCCGCTCGCGAAGATTGCGGCGCGCGTGATGGTGGGGAAATCGCTGGCGCAGCAGGGCATCACCGAGGACCTGGAAGTCTCCGGCGTGTTCGTCAAGACACCGGTGTTCCCGTTCGTGCGGTTCCCCGGCGTCGACACGATCCTCGGCCCGGAGATGAAGTCGACCGGCGAAGTCATGGGCGGCGCGATGAGCTTCGGCAGCGCGTTCGCGAAGGCGCAGCTCGCGGCCGGCATCAAGCTGCCCGCGAGCGGCTGCGCGTTCATCAGCGTCAGCAACCACGACAAGCCGGCCGTCGTGCAGATTGCGCGCGACCTGCGCGCGCTTGGCTTCACGCTCGTGGCGACGCGCGGCACGGCCACCTACCTTCGCGCGCATGGCATCGACGCGGAGATCGTGTTCAAGATCAACGAGGGACGGCCGCACATCGGCGACGAGATCACGAACGGCCGCGTGCAGCTCGTCATCAACACGCCGCTCGGCCGCGAATCGTTCTTCGACGACCGGACCGTCCGCCGGATCGCCATGATGCAGCAGGTCCCCTCTATCACCACCCTGACGGGAGCGGCCGCGGCGGTCAACGCGATCAAGGCGCTGCACACCGAGGGACTCACGGTGCGCTCGCTGCAGGAGTATCACAGCGAGGTCGGCGTCAGCAGCCAGGGACGCCAGGCATGATGGACCCTGCGCAGATTGGTCCGGTCTTCGATGTCGTCGGCATCGGCGCGAATTCCGTCGACTACGTCTACCAGCTTCCCGCGTATCCCGAGCGCGACGGCCCGAACGCGAAGATGCGGATCAGCAGCCACTCGCTCTCGTGCGGAGGGCAGGTGGCGACGGCGCTCTGCACCTGCACCGCGATGGGGCTGCGCACGAAGTACATCGGCGCGACCGGCACCGACGACAACGGCCGCCGTCTCCGCGACGAGCTCGCACGGCGCGACGTCGACATGAGCGATGCGGTCATCCGCGATGTCACCAACCAGTTCGCCGTGATCATGGTGGACGAGCAGGCGGGGGAGCGCATCGTCCTCTGGGACCGTCACGAAGGGCTCACGCTGCGCCCGCGCGAGCTGCCTCCCGAGATCCTGATGGCCGCGCACGTCGTCCACGTGGACGATGTGGATCAGGATGCGGCCATCCGCGCGGCGCGGATGGCACGCGATGCGGGCGTCATCGTCACGAGCGACATCGACCGGCTGACGCCGCGGACGGAAGAACTGGTCTCAGCGGTGACGATGCCTGTGTTCGCCGAGCACGTGCCGAAGGCGCTGACGGGTGAAGCGGACTTCGAGCGCGCGCTGCGCAAGCTGCGCCGGTTGAACGCAGGGCGGATGTGCGTGACGCTCGGCCCGCGCGGCGCGATTCTGCTCGATGGCGATCGCGTCTACCGGGAGCCGGCGTTTCAAATCGAGGCCGTCGACACCACCGGCGCGGGCGACGTCTTCCGCGGCGCGATGATTGTCGCGTTGCTGCGAGGCGACGGGCCTGAGGACATGCTGCGCTTCGCGAATGCCGCGGCCGGCGTGAGTTGCACGCGGCTCGGTGCCATCAACGGCGTACCGACGCTGGAAGAAACGATGCACCTGATGCAGCAAGCAGCTTCTTCCGCCTGAATGTAGGCCGGGTCTTTGGACCCGGCGTGGAGCGGTCTTCAGACCGGCGTGCACGAGGCGGGTCTAAAGACCCGCCCTACGGGGCGGCTGCACCACCGGCACTCTCGGATCCGGCTCAGGCCATCGTGCCCGGAAGCCCGCATATCTCGGGTCGTCACTCGCGGCCATGCTGCGCGCGCTGCCGGCGAGCACGTTCAAGTAGTACGCATCGTAACCGTGCGCCGCGACGAACGGATGATAGCCCTCGCGCACGAGGACGAGATCCCCGCCGCGTACCGTCACCGCCTGATCGCCGCGATCGCCCGGGCCATACAAGCGCTGGATGCCATACGCGTCGGGGTCCTTGAAGCGGTAGTAGTAGACCTCGTCGAGATCGACCTCCGACGGCGGCGTATGCTTGTCGTGTTTGTGCGGCGGATAGCTGGACCAGTTGCCGCTCGGCGTGAAGACCTCGCAGATCATCAAACGGCCGGCAGGAAACGCGGGGGGCAGGATGTCGACGATCTGACGTGTCGCGTTGCCGCCGCCGCGAATCTCGAAGCCGCAGTCCTCCGGCGTGATTACGCGCGCCGGGTGCGCGGCGGTGGACGGCGCGCGGCAGTCGGCAATCACCGTTCGCTCGATCGCGTCGACGGTGAACGGCGTCTTCTTCGGCAGGTAGACCGCGTGCGGATACCCGCTGAAGACGTCGCGGCGTGGGCCGATGTCCGTCTCGACGCCGTCCCACGAGACACGGCAGCGTCCTTCGAGGAGCACGAGGCAGAGCTCCTCGGTGGTCGTGCTTCCCCTCCACGAGTCCTGCGCGGCGATCTGCCGCACGCTGAACCGCACGTAGCGCCAGCCCGCCTGCTGCGGCGTGATGCTGACGAGCACGCGTGACTCACGCGGTCCCGCGATGCGCGATCGAAGCTTCACTGTGCGCGCCATGACTCCTCACTGACGTGGGGCGCCGCCCCACACCCCGGCTGGTCGCTCGCGGGGCCCCTGCACCACGCTCCGCTCCTCGCAGGCGCGCCGTGCGCGCCTAAGGCCATTATGCGGCTCGGGTGCGAGTACAAAATTCTCGTTGTGCGCCGCATAACTGGCTAACGCGTGATTGAGTCCACCGCAACCGCCTGCCCGGATTTGTACGCCTTGGTGGCCGCGAGGGCGACGCGCAGCGCTTCCACACCGTCGCGGATCGTTATCGGCGGCTCGCGATCGTGGAGGACATTCTGCGCGAAATTCTGCAGCTGCAGCGTGTAGGCGCGTTCGAACCGCTCCATGAAGTACGGCACCGTGTCGTGCGCGACGTGGTTCTTCGTCATCGTGAGCAACGGCGTTTCCCGCAGATACCCGACGCGCACGGTCCCCTCCGTTCCCAGGAGCTCCGTCGTGATGTCGTACCCATAGATCCCGTTGCGCGTGAGATCGATGACCCCGAGACGCCCGTCGGCGAAGATCAGCGTGGCAATCGCGTTGTCGATGTCGCCGATCGACGCCATCTCCGGATACGCCAGCACGCCGCCGATTGCGGAGACGGTCCTCACGTCTCCCATGAACCATCGCGCGAGATCGAAATCGTGGATCCCCATATCGACGAGGATGCCGCCGCTGCTCGCCGGATTTGCGTATTCCAGACTCGGCCTGTAGGGATCGCGCGAAGTGGACTTGAACACGACGGGCCGGCCGATCCGTCCGTCGTGGATCTGCTTCTTCGCCGCCGCGTAACCGGGATCGAACCGCCGCATGAATCCCATCTGGAAGAACGTGCCGCTCGTTGTGACGGCCGAGTCCATCGCGCGACATTCGTCGAGCGAGAGCGCGAGCGGCTTTTCGCAGAACGTCGGCTTCCGCGCCTTCACCGCGGCAATCACCACGTCTTTGTGCGTGTGCGTGGGGCTGACGATCACGACCGCGTCGACATCGCGGTCGCCAAGCAGTTCCTCCGGATGCCCATACGATCGAGGCACCTCGAATTCCGCGGCAATAGTGCGCGCCAGTTCCGCATCGGTATCCGCTACCGCCGCGAGCTCGGTTTCAGCCAGGCGCGACGACAAGTCGCGCGCGTAGACACGCCCGAGTCGCCCGAGACCAATCAATCCAACCTTCAGCTTCATTTCTTGTCGCTGTCCCTGGCGGCGTTCTCCTTCGTAATCAAGCCGATGCGCACGCCGATGTCGGCAGGGACCGCTTCGCCCTTCATCGCCTTCACGGCGGCTTCGATCGCCGCGCGGCCCATTTCATCGGGATACTGCGCCACCGTCGCCGTCATCTTGCCGTCGGTGATCGCTCGCCTGGCGTCGTCGATCGCGTCAAAGCCGAGCACGCGAATCTGGCCTGCCTTGCCCGCCGCGGAGATGGCCTCGATCGCCCCGAGCGCCATGATGTCATTGCAGGCGAACACGGTGTCGATATCGGCGTGCGCCTGCAGAATGTTCTGGAACCCCTGGTCGCGTTCCCAGTTGGCCGGTTGCGACGCGACGATCGTGACGCCGGGCGAACCCTTGATCGCGTCCTTGAAGCCGCGCACGCGCGAATCGCCGGTCTCGTGCCCGGGGATGCCTTCGAGAATCGCGACCTTCGCGCGCCCGTTCGCAACCTTCACCAGGTACTCTCCGATGATCTGTCCGCCGCGATAGTTGTCGGAACCGACGAAGCTCGCGGTCTTCACGCCGGCGTCGGTCGCCGCCTTCTGATCGAGGCGCGTGTCGACGATGACCACCGGAATCTTTGCGGCGTTCGCCTTGCCGACGACGGGGACAACCTCGCGCGAGCCGGATGGCGTCAGCGCCAGGGCGCCGACGTGCGCCTGGATCAGGTTCTCGACGATCTGCATCTGCCGCTCGACGTCCGTCTCACGGTCCGCCGCCTGCACGACGAGGTCGACGTCGAGATCCTTCGCGGCCTTTTCGGCGCCGCGCTGCATGTCGATGAAGAACGGGTTGTTCAACGTCTTCATGACGAGCGCGACCCGCGGCCGGCCGGTGGTACCGGTTCCGGCGGCGCGGTTGCACCCGCCGGCCAGCGCAACCAGCGTGGCGACAGCGGGGTAAAGGATCGAACGATGAAGTGCGCGCATGTATCGCTCCCTGCGGTATCAGCCTTTTCGAGCTTTCAATACTGTGTCAATCAATACCGCGAACACGATGACCAGGCCGATGACGATCTGCTGGACGAAGGAGGAGACGCCGAGCAGGTTCAGTCCGTTCCGCAGCACGCCCATGATCAGCGCGCCGATGATAGTACCGCCGAGCCCGCCTTCGCCGCCCATCAGGCTGGTGCCGCCGATCACCGTCGCGGCAATCGCGTCCAGTTCGTACATAATGCCCGCGATCGGCTGCGCGGAGTTGAGCCGCGCCGTCAGCAGCACCGCCGCGACCGCGCTGGCGAGCCCCGACACGCCGTAGACGAGCGTCTTGTGCAGCCGCACGTTGACGCCCGACAACCGCGTCGCCTCCTCGTTGCCCCCCATCGAATAGACGTATCGGCCGAACCGCGTTTCCGCCAGCACGAAATGCGCCATCAGGTAAACGGCAATCGTAACGAACACGGGTGCCGGGATGCCCAGGAGCCGTGCGGTTGCGATGCTCCGAAACGCGGGATCGAATCCGGAGACGGGCCGTCCTTCCGTGAAGAGCAGCGCGCAGCCGCGCGCGATGCTCATCATGCCAAGCGTTGCGATGAACGGCGGCAGCCGTCCCCAGGTGATGGCGAGGCCATTGAGCAGGCCGAAGGCGAAGCCTACCGCCAGCGATGCCGCGAGCGCGATCGTGATCGGCATGCCGGCATGCAGCGTGCTCGCGAGCACGACGCCGGCCACCGCGACCAGCGAGCCAACTGACAGATCGATCCCGGCCGAGATGATGACGAACGTCATGCCGGCCGCAATGACCGCGTTGATGGAGGTCTGCTCGAGCACGTTGAGCAGGTTCGAGACGGTGAGGAAATGCGGCGTCAACGCCCACAGCAGCACGCCGAGGCCGAACAGGCCGGCAAGCGTGCCGAGCCTGCGCCCTGAGGCGGAGAGTCGATGCCGCATCAGGAGGCCAGCCCCAGTGCCGCCTGGAGCACGCGCTCTTGCGTCGCTTCGTGTGCATCGAGCACCGCCTGCACGCGTCCCTGGTGCATGACGAGCACGCGATCGCTCATGCCGAGGATCTCGGGCAGCTCGGACGAGATCATGAGGATGCCCGCGCCGTCAGCGGCAAGGCGATCGAGGAGCTGGTAGATTTCCATCTTGGCCGCGACGTCGATGCCGCGCGTCGGCTCGTCGACGATCAGAACGTCCGACCCCGCCGCAAGCCATTTGCCGAGAACGACCTTCTGCTGGTTGCCGCCGCTGAGCGTCAGCACGCGCGCTGAGGCATCGGGCGTCTTGATCCTGAGCTCCTCGATCCACCGCGTCGCGAGCGCGCGCTCGCGGCGCCGATCGACGACTCCGGCGCGGGCGAGCCGGCGCAACTGCGGCAGCGCGAGGTTCGCCGCGACGCTCTGTCCCGGCACGAAGCCGTGGCGCTTGCGATCTTCGGGAACGAGCCCGATGCCGGCGCGGATCGCATCGGAAGGAGCCCGCACCCGCAGCGGACGGCCTTCGAGCACGACGCGTCCCGCGGTGGGCACGTCGGCCCCGGCGATCGCGCGCGCGAGCTCCGTGCGGCCCGCGCCGAGGAGCCCTGCCACTCCGAGGATCTCGCCGCGGTGAAGCGTGAAGCTCACATCATGCAGCCGCGGCGGGTGCGAGATGCCCTCGACGTGGAGCAGCGGCGCGCCGCGTCTCCGAGTCGGCGTGGGAAAGTGCTGCGTGATGTCGCGGTTCGCCATCAGTCGCACGAGGGTCGGGATGGGGCAGGGCAGCGGGCGCGTCGCGATATACCGGCCGTCGCGCATCACGGTCGCGCGGTGGCCGACACGCGCGAGCTCCTCCATGCGATGCGAGATGTAGATCACCGCGACGCCGCGCTTCGTCAGCCTTCCGATCGCGCTGAACAGCTCGTCGATCTCCGATTCGGTCAGCGCGGAGGTCGGCTCGTCCATGATCAGGATGCGTGCATCGAGCGACAGCGCCTTCGCCACCTCGACCATCTGCTGCTCCGCGACGCTGAGGTGCTTCACGCGGACGCCGGGATCGATCGTCGTGCCGAGGCCGCGGAGCAGCGACGTGGCGTCGGCGAGCAGCTTTCCCCGATTGATGATGCCGGCGCCGACGAGCGGCTCGCGGCCGAGAAAGATATTCGCGGCGGCGGAGAGGTGCGGAACGAGATTGAACTCCTGATAGATCGTGCTGATGCCGAGCGCCTGCGCGTCGCGCGGCGAGTGCAGCGCGACGGGACGGCCATCGATCAGGATCTCGCCCGCATCGCGCGCGCACGCGCCGCTGAGCACGCGCATCAGCGTCGACTTGCCCGCGCCGTTCTCGCCGAGCAGCACGTGGACCTCTCCACGCTGCAGCTCGAACGCCACCTCGTCCAGGGCGCGGACGCCGGGAAACTGTTTGCAGATGCCTCGCATTTGCAGCAGCGGTGCGGGCTGGGACATATCCGTCATGCGAAGCAGGCGGTCAGTGTAACGAAGCTTCGCCCGAAAATCGAAAATTGATCGGAATTGTCCTGTGCGCGCGGAAGCTTCGTTACTAGGCCGGCCGCCGAGGGCGGCCGGGCCTTTGCCCGCTGCTCGGGCGATCTGCTAGACTCCGCGTTCGCGCGTCTGATTTTTGTATGGCTGCAACTCCCCGGTTCACCGTCGCTCAGGCTCTCTTCCGGTTCCTCGCCGCGCAGCACGTCCGCCGTGATGGACGGGAGCATCCGTTCTTCGCCGGTGTGTTCGGGATTTTCGGGCACGGCAACGTGGCCGGCATTGGCGAAGCCTTGCTGCATCGGCCCGCCCCCCTGCCGTTTTTCGTACCGCGTAACGAACAGGCGATGGTGCACACCGCGGCCGCGTTCGCGAAGGCGAGCAACCGCATGCGGGCCCTGGCATGTACGACCTCAATCGGACCGGGCGCGACGAACATGATTACGGCCGCCGCCGGCGCGACGATCAATCGGCTGCCGGTCCTGCTGCTGCCGGGTGACATCTTTGCAACCCGGCGTCCCGACCCGGTGCTGCAGCAGCTCGAGTACGCCGCGTCGCGCGACGCGTCGGTCAACGACTGCTTCAAGCCGATCTCGCGCTACTGGGATCGAATCAACCGTCCCGAACAGCTGCCCTCGGCGCTTCTCGAAGCGATGCGCGTGCTGACGTCGCCGGCCGACACCGGCGCTGTCACGCTCGCGTTTCCGCAGGACGTGCAGGCGGAGGCGTTCGACTTCGCCCCCAACCTGTTCGAGCCGCGCACGTGGACGATCGGGCGCAATCGTCCCGACGGCGCCGCGGTCGGCGCGGCTGCCGCGGCGATCCGCCAGTCCTCGCGGCCGTTCATCGTCGCGGGCGGCGGCGTGCTCTACAGCGAAGCAACCGGCGCGTTGCGTGCCTTCGCGGAAGCCACGGGCGTTCCGGTGGGCGAGACACAGGCCGGCAAGGGCGCGTTGCCCTTCGATCACCCGCAGGCGGTGGGCGCGGTTGGCGTGACGGGCACGTCTGCGGCGAATCGCCTCGCCCGCGACGCCGACGTCGTGATTGTCGTCGGCACGCGGCTCAGTGATTTCACGACCGCGTCCAAGAGCGCATTTGCGGCCGAGCGCGTCCGGTTCATCGCCATCAATGTCACGGAGCTCGACGCGTTGAAGCACTCGGCCCTGCCGCTCGTGGGCGACGCGCGCGTCTCGCTCGAGGAACTGCAGGCGGCGCTCGCGGGCTGGCGCGTCAGCGCTTCGTATGCATCCGAGATGTGTTCCGAGAAGCGACAGTGGGAGCAGGAAGTCGATCGCATCTATCACCTGAACCACAGTCCTGTGATCAGCCAGGGTGAAGTGATCGGGCTCCTCAACGAGGCGGCCGATGCGAACGCGGTGGTCCTCTGCGCGGCAGGGAGTCTGCCCGGAGACCTGCACAAGTTATGGCGGACGCGCACGCCGGGCGGGTATCACCTCGAATACGGCTACTCGTGCATGGGATACGAGATCGCGGGCGGGCTCGGCGTGAAAATGGCGCAGCCCGAACGCCACGTGTACGTGATGGTCGGCGACGGATCGTACCTGATGATGGCGCAGGAGATCGCGACAGCCGTGCAGGAAGGGCTGACGCTGACGATCCTGCTGCTCGACAATCATGGGTTCTCCAGCATCGGCGGCCTCTCGCAGTCGGTCGGCTGCGACGGCTTCGGCACCCGCTACCGGCGCCGCAGCGCATCGGGCGAGCTCGATGGATCGACCGTCGAGATCGATTTCGCCGCCAATGCCGCATCCATGGGAGCGCACGCGGAACGTGCGACGAGCCGTGACGAGATCACACGGGCGCTCGCGTCCGCGAAGCAGCGTGCGGGCGTGAGCGTCATCGTGATCCCCGTCGACCGCGAGCAGCGCGTCGCCGGATACGACTCGTGGTGGGACGTTCCGGTCGCCGAAGTGTCCCCGCTGTCCAATGTTCAAACCGCCCGCGAAACGTACGAAGACGCGCGGCGCCGCGTGCGTGATTATCTGTAAGGCTCATGACTCAGAACTCAGGGCGGCTCATAGCGGCGGACCTGAAGGTCGGCCCTACAACTGCACTGCAACCGTAGGCCGGGTCTTTAGACCCGGCGCCCTGAGCCGTTCATCACAGACATGCTATCGACCGTCCGTATCGCGAATGCGCCCTGCTCCTGGGGCGCCCTGGAATTCGACTGGGCCGGGCCCGCGCCCACTTACGCGCAGGTGCTCGATGAAATGTCGGCGACCGGGTACCTTGGCACCGAGCTCGGTGACTGGGGCTTCATGCCGACCGAGCCGGACGCGCTGCGCGCAGAAGTCGCGCGCCGCAGTCTCGCGCTGATCGGTGCGTTCGTGCCCGTGCGCTTGAGTGTCGAGACGGACCACGCGGCGGGCAGTCGAGCGGCCGTCCGTGTCGCGCGCCTGCTCGCCGCGGCGGGGGATTCGCCGTTCGTCGTACTGTCCGATGACACCGCGAGAAACCCGGAACGTACCAGGCTCGCCGGGCGGATCACGCCGGACCAGGGTCTCGACGAGCGCGGCTGGACGACGCTCGCGCGCGGCGCCGACCGCATCGCGCGCGACGTGCGCGATGCGACGGGACTCCGCACGGTGTTCCATCATCACTGCGCGACCTTCGTCGAAACGCCGCGCGAGATCGACGAGTTGATGTCGCGGACCGATCCGTCGCTGGTCGGCCTCTGCCTCGACACGGGGCACTGCGCGTTTGGCGGCGGCAACCCCGTCACGATGCTCGAACGCTGGCGCGATCGCGTGTGGCACATGCACCTGAAGGACTGCGATCCCGACGTGAAGTTCCGGGCGGCGCGCGACGCGTGGGATTACCAGGAGTCGGTTCGCCACGGGGTGTTCTGCGAGCTGGGGCGCGGATCGGTGGATTTCCGCGCCGTGCTCGGCTTGCTCAAGTCGTCGGGGTACGACGGGTGGCTCGTCGTCGAGCAGGACGTGTTGCCGTCGACGGGCACGCCCGCGGAGAGCGCTGCACGGAATCGCGAATATCT
>Ga0209686_1000245_pt1 | contig 28299 bp, 17 predicted proteins | sample GraSoiAngelo_126_FD_185883 | JGI IMG/M metagenome (GOLD analysis project Ga0209686, IMG submission 185883) | Grasslands soil microbial communities from the Angelo Coastal Reserve, California, USA - 14_0927_09_20cm (SPAdes) (version 2) | ecosystem: Environmental > Terrestrial > Soil > Grasslands ...
CCGGGTCTTCAGACCCGGCGCGAAACGGTAGACCCGGCGCGAACCGGTGAGCCCTAGCCCTGAGCCATGAGCCGCAAAACAGCCCGTTCCACAATCGCCGTGCAGGGCGCGCGCGTCCACAACCTGAAGAACATCTCGCTCGAGATCCCGCGCGACAGTCTCGTCGTGATCACCGGGTTGTCGGGTTCCGGCAAATCGAGCCTGGCCTTCGACACCATCTACGCCGAGGGGCAGCGCCGCTACATGGAGTCGCTTTCGAGTTACGCGAAGCGCTTCGTGGCGCAGGTGAGGAAGCCCGACGTGGACTTCGTGTTCGGCCTCTCGCCGGTGATCTCGATCGAGCAGAAGACGCTGGCCAGCAATCCGCGATCGACCGTCGGCACGATGACCGACATCGCCAGCTACCTGAATCTCCTCTTCGCCACGATCGGCGAGGCGCATTGCCCGCGCACCGGCGAGCCGACGCCCAGCCGCACGTCGAGCCAGATTCTCGAGGGGATTCTCTCGCTGCCGAACGGTGCCGAAATCGAGCTGCGGGCGCCCGTCTTCAAGGTCTACGGCGAAGATCTGGATTTTGTCTTCACCGAAGTGCGCAAGAAGGGTTGCCGCCGAATGATCATCGACGGAAAGCCGGTGGATATCTCCACGGAGCTCGACATCGATGAATCATCCGTCGAGCACATGGACGCGGTCGTCGATCGCTTCATCGTCCATCGGAAGCATGAGAAGGCGATCAAGGCGGGCATCGCCGCGACGCTGCTCGTCGGCGACGGGCTGTTGCAGGTTCACGTGGCGAAGGGCGCGAGCAAGACGGAGGCGGAGCGCTTCTACAGGGGACTCTGCAGCGCGACGCACCACTTCGTGTACGGCGACATCGCGCCAGAGTTCTTCATGTTCAACAATCCGGAGAGCGCCTGCCGGACGTGCGGCGGCCTTGGCGTGGACAAGCTCACCCACCCCGAACTGCTCGTCCCCGACCCGAAGCGGAGCATTCTCGGCGGCTGTTTCGTCCGCGAAGCGTTCAAGTACAACCCGGACACGTGGGACGGGCGGATCATGTACAGCCTCGCGGCAGCACTCGATTTTCCGCTCGACTCGCCATGGAATCAGCTGCCCGCGAAAGCCCGGAACGCGATTCTGTACGGAATCGATTCGAAAAAGATCGTCATCACCTCACCGCCGGACGCGAAGATCAAGCGCGACGACCAGGAAGGCCGCGAGGTGGGCTTCGGCGGAATCGCACGGAGGATCGAGCGTCATTACCGCCGGTACCGGCAGCGCGGCGAAGCGAGCTCCAGGATGGAGGCGTGGCTCGACAAGGTGATGGTCGAGCACACCTGCCCCGACTGCAAGGGCGCACGGCTCCGCGCGACGAGATTGTTGTTCACCATCGCCGGCGCCGGAGCGGAGCGGGGCAAAGGGGTCCCGGCGAGCGACGGCGCCTGGCGGGGTGCAGGGGCCCCGGCCCTTCAGGGACGCGCCGGAGCGGAGCGGGGCAAAGGGGTCCCCGCGAGCGACGGAGCCTGGCGGGGTGCAGGGGACCCCGCCATTCAAAAAATGACGATCTACGATATCGGTCAACTCCATTTCGACGAGGTTCACGCCTTTCTCGGTACGGTGAAGCCGAGCGGCCGCGGCGCCGACGCGGGACGGCAGGTGCTGAAAGAGATCCGGGGCCGCCTGGAACTGCTCCTCGGCATCGGACTGGACTACCTCAACTTCAATCGGCGGTCGGGCACGCTCTCTGGCGGCGAATCGCAGCGAATCCGGTTGTCGACTCAGATCGGATCGGGATTGATGGGGATGCTCGACGTCCTCGACGAGCCGAGCATCGGCCTGCATCCGAAGGACAACGTCAAGATGATCGCGACGCTCGAGAGCCTCCGCGACATCGGCAACACCGTCATCGTCGTCGAGCACGACGAAGACACGATCCGTGCCGCCGATCATCTCGTCGAGATGGGGCCGGGCCCTGGCGTCCACGGCGGCCGCGTGGTGGCGCAGGGGACGCTCGACGATCTGCTCGGGTGCAAGGCATCGCCGACCGGTCAGTTCCTCTCGGGCAAGCGATTCATCGCCACCCCGAAGCAGCGCCGCAAAGGCAGCGGCAAGGCGCTGACGGTGCGCGGCGCGCGCGAGAACAACCTGAAGTCTGTCGACGTGACGTTTCCGCTCGGCACGCTCGTCGCGATTACCGGCGCGTCCGGGTCGGGGAAGAGCACACTCGTGAACGGGATCCTTTACAAGGCGTTATGGAAGCGTTTGGTCGACACGCGCACGTTGCCGGGCGAGCACGACCGCGTGGACGGCATCGAGCACGTGCACAAGGTCGTCAACATCGATCAGTCGCCGATCGGCCGGAACAGCCGATCGAATCCGGCGACGTACGTGGGCTTCTACGACACCATCCGCGATCTGTTCACGCGTGCGCCGCTGTCGATCGACCGGGACTACAAACCGGGGCGCTTCAGCTTCAACGTCAAGGGCGGACGGTGCGAAGAGTGCCAGGGAGAAGGGGTCATCACCACGCAGCTGTATTTCATGCCCGACGTCGAGGTGACGTGCGGAGCGTGCAAAGGCGCGCGGTTCAACAGCGAGACGCTCGAGGTCACGCTGCGCGGCAAGACGATCGACGACGTGCTCAACATGTCGGTTGAAGAAGGCGTGACGTTCTTCGCGGGCGAGCCGGCGATCGCAAAGAAGATCGAGGTGCTGAACGATCTCGGCCTGGGCTATCTGACGTTGGGGCAGTCGGCGACGACGCTTTCCGGCGGCGAGGCGCAGCGGATCAAGATCGCGACCGAACTGAGCACGCTGCAACGGTCGAAGCACACCGTCTACATTCTCGACGAGCCCACGACTGGGCTCCACCTCGCGGACGTGGAGCGGCTGCTCGCGTCGTTGAATCGCCTCGTGGAGGCCGGGCACACGGTGCTCCTGATCGAGCACCACATGGGCGTGATCAAGACGGCGGATCACGTGATCGATCTAGGGCCCGAGGGTGGACATGCGGGCGGTGAAATCGTCGTCACGGGCACGCCGGAAGATATCGCACGGTGCAAGACGTCTTACACGGGCCGGTTTCTCAAACCGCATCTGCCTGCGAGATCGCTGCGCGCTTAGAGTGGTTGTAGGCCGGGTCTTCGGACCCGGCGCCGGCGCTTCGACTCACTTGCCGCGCAGTTTCGCGACCGGTCCATCCACGCCATTGGGCAGTTGCTCGTTGGCGAACTGATCCTTGTCGCCGAGCGCCTCTTTCAATCGATAGAGCTCTGCCTTCAGTGTTGCAATCAGCTTGTCCTGGCCCGGTTCGCCGTACAGGTTGTGCAGCTCGTACCGATCGTTGACGAGATCGAAGAGCTCCCACTGATCCTTCTTCCAAAAGTAAATCAGCTTGTGCGTCAGCGTGCGGACGCCGTAGTGCGCACGCGTGTTGTGATCGCCAGGGTCGTGATAGTAGCGGTAGTACATCGACGTGCGCCAGTCGGCCGGGGTGCGCGCGCGCAGTAGCGGCAGCAGGCTCCGCCCCTGCATCTCCCTCGGGACGGGAATGCCCGCGGCGTCGAGGAACGTTGGCGCGAAATCTACGTTCAACGCGATGGCGTGGCTTGTCGTTCCACGTTTGATGACGGCGGGCCACCGGACAAGGAACGGCATCCGCAGCGACTCCTCGTACATGAAGCGCTTGTCGAACAGACCGTGGTCGCCCAGGAAGAAGCCCTGATCGCTCGTGTAGATGACAATGGTGTTCTTCGAGAGACCGTTGCCATCCAGGAAGGCGAGCAGACGCCCGACGCTGTCGTCCACGGACTGGACCGTCGCCAGGTAATCCTGCATGTAGCGTTGATATTTCCATCGGACGAGCGGTTCGCCGGTGAGCGTCACGGTCCGACCATCGCGAACGATCGTCACGGAGTTCGGCTTCGTCGACAGCCAGCTCGCGCGCTCGGCTCCGGCCAGGTCCGGCGGCGGCTCCAGCTTCAAATCGCGGCGCGTCAGATCGGCGGCGACACGCTGCTGATTCTCGTGAAGCGCGTCGGTTCGCGTCTCGTAGTCGTCCCAGAAGGTGACCGGCTCGGGTATCCGGCGACCGGCAAAGTGCGCGGCGTGCGTGCTGTCCGGCTCCCACGGGCGATGCGGCGCCTTGTGATGGACCATCAGGAAGAACGGCTTGTTCCGCGGGCGCTTCTCCATGAACTCGATGGCGAGTTCGGTGATCACATCGGTGACGTACTTGCCAATGTAGGTGTGCTCGCCGGTAGCGGTATAGAGCAGCGGATCGACGTATACGCCTTGACCCGGCAGGATCTCCCACCGATCGAAGCCAATCGGATCGCTTCCGAGGTGCCACTTGCCGATCATCCCCGTGTAGTACCCGCCCTGCTGCAGAAGCCGCGCGACCGTCATGCGCGAGCTGTCGAAACGGTTGAATACCGGCACGCCGTTGATATGCGAGTACTGACCGGTCAGGATCGTCGCCCGGCTCGGCGTGCAGATGGAATTAGTCGCGAACACGTTTGCGAGCAGCGCGCCGTCGCGCGCGAGCCGATCGATGTTCGGGGTCTGGTTGACGTGCGAGCCGTAGGCGCCAATCGCATGGGCGGCGTGATCGTCCGTCATGATGAACACGATGTTCGGACGATCGGCGCCGCCGGCGACCACCGGGACACCGGCGAAGACGAGCCAGGCAAGTATGAGCCTGAACATGCGGCGCATGCTAGCACGCGCGCGCAGGGCGGATGTCACTCGCGGCGGAGCGTCCTGAGCGGATCGATGCTCATGGCGCGACGCGCGGGCAGATAGCAGGCGGCCAGTCCCGCGGCGGCGAACAGCGCCGCGGCGCCGAGGAACGTTGGCGGGTGCATCGCAGGAAGACCGAAGAGAAAGCCGACGAGCACGTGGTTTGCGCCGGCAGCGAGCGCGAGACCGATTGCCAAACCCACCGCCGTCAGCAGCAGTCCCTCGCGCAGCACCAGGCCGATGACGTCGGCGGCCCGCGCGCCAAGCGCGAGACGAATGCCAATCTCGCGGCTTCGCCGCGCGACGGCGTAGGCCGTGACGCCGTAAATGCCGACCGCGGCCAGCAGCAGCCCCACCAACCCGAGCGTGCCCGAGAACGACGCCACGAGGCGCTGCGGCACGAGGCCGAGCGCGGTCGCGTCTTCGAGCGTCCCGGACGTGACGACCGCGAGATTTGGATCGAGCGAGCCGACGAGCGCCCTGATGTCGGCAGCGGATCGCCCGCGCGCGCTGCGCGCCGCAATCGTCATCGAGGTGGTCATTCGCGGGTCGTCGTACTGTTGCAGCGGCAGGTAGATGAACGAACCGGCAAGGCCGTCGACGAGGCTGCTCGACTTCACGTCGCCGACGACGCCGATGATGGAGACGGTGCGGCTGCGTCCGGCGGCGCCGTACGAGATCACCTTGCCGATGGCGCGGTCGCCGGGCCAGAATCTGCGCGCGGCGCCCTCGCCGACGATCGCGACGGCCGCGCGTCCGGCGATGTCCTCCGCGTCGAAGTCCCGGCCCGCAACGACGGGAATTCTGAGCGTCTCGAAGTATCCCGGCTCCACGATGTTCCACGAGTAGTGGAACGACGCCTCGGAATCAGGCCGCGGCGCGCCGGGAATCGTCACGCCGCCGACACCGATCCCTTCGAAGCCGCCCGGCAGGACTCTCGCGAGCGTCGCGGATTGCACGCCCGGAAGCTGCCGCACGCGCAGGATCAGCTCGCGCCAGAATCGCCGGGCCGTCGCGTCGTCATATCGGCCCATCGACAGGTCCAGCGAGACCAGCTCGACGCCGCGCGGATCGAAGCCCGGATCGGTCGATCCGGCGCGCTGCAGCGCCTGCACGAACAGCCCTGCGGTGACCACGAGCACCAGACTGCACGCAATCTGCGCAATCACGAACGCCGATCGCAGCCGCGATCGCCCCGGCGAACTGTGTGAATCGTCCTTGAGCGCCGTCACGACGTCGGCGCTGGCGGTCCGGAGGGCCGGCGCGAGGCCGAACAGCAGCGCGGCAACGAGCGACAGTGTCGTCGTGAACAGAATGACACGCGCATCGAGCGTGAGTGGCACGGTGACCGGGAACGGCAGCGACGGAAGCATCCGGACGACCACCGCCGTCATGACGCGCGCCAGCACCAGACCGGCGCCTCCGCCCAATGCGAAGAGGATGGCTGTTTCCGTCACCAGCTGACGCACCAGCCGCGCGCGGCCGGCCCCGATCGCCATCCGAACCGCCATCTCGTGCTGCCGGGATGTCGCCCGCGCGAGGAGAAGCCCCGCGACATTGGCGCACGCGACGGCGAGCACCAGCCCCACGATGATCATCAGGACCGCGACAAACCCGCCGATCACATTGCGGTTGCCGGGAGAGCGGGAAGAGGGGAGCACGCGGAGACCGGTGACGCCGCCGCCGGTGCTGGTCGGATACTCGCGTTCGAGCGCGCGGCCGAGCGCATCCACTTCATCAGCGGCCTGCTCGATCGAGGTGCCGGGTTTCAATCGGCCGCCGACGATCAGCCACCCTCCGCCCCGGGCCTCGAAGATGGCGGCACTGTCTGATGCCATGTTCAACGGGATCCAGACGTCCGGCGCCACGAGGCCGTTGCCCTGGAAACCGTCCGGCGCCACGCCGACAATCGTGAACGTCCGCGCGTTGAGCCGGATGGTGCGGCCGATCGCCGAGGGGTCATCACCGAATCGCGTCTTCCAGAACCGATGACTGAGGACGATGACGGGACTCGCACCAGGGCGATCGCTGTCGGTGCGGTCGAAGAAGCGGCCGGCGAACGGCGCCACGCCGAGGACCGTGAAGTAATTCGACGTGACATACTGGCCGAACACGCGCTCAGCAGGCGCGGCGGCGCCGGACACGTCCAGGCTCATCGCATGGGGAAACATCTGGTGCGCGTAGACGCCCGACAGCGTCGTGCTCCGCTGCCGGATGTCCATGTAGGTGGGATAGGACGTGGGATTGAGACCGCCGTCGCCTCGGCTCATACCGATGTCGACGAGGCGGCCGGATTCCACGACCCCGGGCGGATCGCGGAAGAGCAGCGCATTCGCCACGGTAAAGATTGCAGTGTTCGCGCCGATGCCGATGGCAAGCGATAGGGAGGCGGTGACTGCGAATACCGGGTTGCGGCGGATCATGCGCAGCCCGTAGGCAAGGTCGCGCCGCGCGTCGTCGATCCAGACGAACGATCGCGCCTCGCGCTGGAGCTCCTTCGTCTGCTCGACGCCGCCCAGCGCGACGCGCGCGGCACGGCGCGCTTCCTCGAGCGGCATCCCGCGGCGTTGGAACTCGTCTTCGAGGAGATTCAGATGGGCGGTCAGCTCGCGCGCGAGCTCCTGCTCCGCGCGATCGCGACGGACCAGGTTCAGGAGCCTGAAAAGAAACCGGCGCATGGTCTACTCGCTCGTCAAGAGTTTATCGACGAGACCAGCCAGCCGCCGCCATCGTTCGGTCTGCTCGCCGAGCATGCGGCGGCCGCGGCCGGTGATGGCGTAATACTTCGCATCTCGATTGTTTTGGGTCTTCTGCCAGGTGCCCTTGATCCAGTTCCTCTGCTCGAGCCGGACAAGCGCGGGATAGAGCGTCCCCTGATTCAGGTTCAGCGGATGGTCGGCGACCTGCTCCAGGCGGGCGGCCAGCGCGTAGGCGTGCAACGGCCCCATCGTATCGAGCGCGCGGAGAACGATGAGGTCGAGCGTTCCCTGCAGCAGTTCGACACGACGCGGTGCTCCACCAGACATCAAAGTGGAGTGTGACCATATTTCACTTGGATGTCAAGTGGACGGCATGCCGGTGCCGCGGGTATCGTCGCTGCACTCCGGTGCAGCGAAGGAGGGAAACGTGCGATTGCCTCATCGGATCACACCCGCGTTGGCCTGGTTGCTCGCGCTCGCTATCCTGCCGGCCGGGTCACACCTCACATCGCTGACGGCGATCGCGATGCCCGCTCGTCAAAAGATCGTTCCGATGCCGATACAGGGCGACGAACCCGGCTTCCAGCCGATCTTCGACGGCAGAACGCTGAGCGGATGGGAAGGCGACTTCAGGTATTGGCGCGCCGAAGCGGGCGCCATCGTTGGAGAAATCACTGCCGCCACCCTCATCCAGAGCAACACGTTCATCATCTGGCGCGGCGGCCGCCCGAGGGACTTCGAGCTGAAGCTCGACTATCGCATTACACCGGTCGGGAACAGCGGGATCAACTATCGCAGCGCGGCCGTCCCCGACCCCGTGACACCTTCGAACCAGTTTGCGCTGCGCGGCTACCAGTTCGATCTTGATGGCGCGAAGCTCTTCGACGGGAACATCCACGAAGAGAAGGGACGGCAGTTTCTCAGCGTCCGTGGACAACTCACACACGTCCCGCCCGACGGCCCGCCGGTCGTGCTCAGTACGCTGGGTGCTCCGACAGAGCTGGCGGCGCTTATAACCGGCGATTGGAACGCCGCGCATCTGATCGTCCGGGGAAACACGCTGATGCACCTGCTGAACGGCCGCCTGATGAGCGTCGCCATAGATGATGATGTAGCGCACCGCCCGATCGACGGCGTCATTGGCCTGCAGGTGCACGCCGGTCCGCCGATGAGAGTCGAATATCGAAACATTCGAATAAAGACCAGGGAAACGGCGGGCGTGCCGTTGGCACCGCAGAACCTGCGGATCATCAAGGGCATCGCTGATTGAAGGCTCGCTCGTGCGGCGAACTTTGACGTGCCTGATCGCCCTCGTCTTGCCTGCGCCTCAGGTCGACATGCGATCGATTGTCGCGGAACGCGCCTCGAAGCTGACGCGAGAGTCAGCCTGGACACTGGTCGCATCCGTGCCCATCGCATTTCCGACCTACCATCCGCAAGGCATGGTGAAGATTGGAGACACGTTCTTTGTGTCATCCGTTGAAGTCAAGGTGCCGACGCGGCGCTTTCCAGCACCCGTCGACGGCTACGATCGCGATACCGGCGCAGGCACCGCACATTTGTTCAAAATCGACGGCGCGGGGAAGTTGATCGCTGATCTCACACTGGGTGAAGGCGCGATGTATCACCCGGGCGGAATCGACTACGACGGTCAGACCATCTGGCTGCCCGTGGCCGAGTATCGGCCGGACAGCCGCGCCATCATCTACCGCGTGAATCCGGAGACGATGAAGGCGACGGAGATTTTGCGCTTCGCAGACCACATCGGCGGCATCGTCCACAACACCGACGACAACACGCTGCACGGCGTGAGCTGGGGCTCGCGCCGCTTCTATCGCTGGACGCTCGACAAGGACGGACGCGTGACGAACGCCGACGTTCAGCCCGAGAAACTCCGGACGTTGAATACGTCTCATTATCTCGATTACCAGGATTGCAAGTACGCGGGCCGCCGCCGCATGCTCTGCACGGGCGTCACGGAGATGCGGCAGGCGTCGGGCGCGCCGGCATTTCAGCTTGGCGGCATGGACCTCATCGACCTCGAGGACGGGCGGCCGCTGCACCAGGTTCCCGTGCTCCTCTGGACGGCCAGCGGCATGGACATGACGCACAATCCCGTATGGATCGAGGCCACCGCGACGGGTCTGCGCGGCTACTTCATGCCCGAGGACGACAAGTCGACCATTTACATCTATGACGTGTCGGCCAGGTAGCCCGAGTCTTCCGGTAGGCCGGGTCTTAGACCCGGCGCGTTCGTGACTGTTTTCTGTTGCAAGGACGCGAGCGATCCTGGCCGCCGCTTTCTCCACCCTGGAAGAGCACGGAGCCGATAGTGAAAGCAGGAGCGGGCGATGTGCTCTCGATGACGGATGTTTACTGATCTCGAAGCATCAGCAGTGGATCGATACGAGCGGCGCGCGCCGCTGGCCACGCCGAGACGCCGACAGTCACGAACACGACGAGCAGGCTGACCGTCGCGAGATTCGCGGCCGTTGTCAGGCCGGCACCGCCGAAGATCCGCTCCCATGCCTTCGCGCCGATCGCGCCAAATATCAACCCTACCGCCACCTGCACCAGGACGCGTCTGAGAACGAGTAGGACGACCTCCTTCCGTTCGGCACCCAATGCGAGTCGGATTCCCAGCTCGCGGCTGCGCTGCGCAACGGCGTGGGCGGTCAACGCTGCGAGCCCCACCGTCGCCAGCGCGAGCGCGATGAAAGCAAGCGTCGAGATGATTCCCGCGGATACCCGTGCATTCCATCGCGCTTCCCAGTTTGCATCTTCGAGCGTCATCACCCGGTACAGCGGCACGTTGGGATCGATTTGACGCGCGGCCTCGCGGACGGAGGAGGCGAGTGATGACGGTTCGTCCTTCGCGCGGACGAGAACCACGACTGTCGACATTGCTGACGGTGGGAGCGGCAGATACATGAGCGGATCCGGTTCAAGCGTCGGCTGCCGCCGCAACGATGGTGCGACGCCGACCACCGTGCCGATCTCGTCTGCGGGGTTTGGCGATCCTGGAGCCGCTCGGAGGCGAACACGCTGACCCACAGCCTCCGCGCGCGGCAGGAACATTTCCGCGAATCGCTGGTTGACGATGATGCTCATGCGGCCGCTCGCCCCCTCGGCCGGCGTGAAGGACCGACCGGCAAGGAGCGGCAGACCAAGCGCGGTGAAATACGCATCGTCGATCAGGATCACCCTGACCGGCACGGACGCCGAACGATCCCGATCATTCGGGATCACTTCGCGGGGCTGTCCCCCGCTCGCTGGCAATGCGTTCGCAACGCTCACGGCTACCGCTTGGCCAACGCCTGTGACACGTTCTCGGAGACTGCGATAGAACGCCAGACGCTGTTCAGACGCGCGGTACGTTTCGGACGGCAGTGTGATCCCGAACGTGAGGATGTGCTTCGCATCGATCTGTGGACCGCGATGCTGAAGAAGGTAGAACGACTGGACGGTGATTCCGAGTCCGGACAGCATGATGACCGTCAACGCGAGCTGCAACGTGAGAAACACCCAGGTCCACCGACGTGCGCCACGACTGGTGCTGACATTGTTCGCCGCCTCCTTCATTGTGAGATTCAGGTTCGTTCGAGCGAGTTGAAGAGCCGGGGCGACGCCGGACAGCAGCACGGTGCCCATGCAGACGATGACGAGAACGACGATCACTCGCGCGTCGATGGTCAGCCTGACCCAATACGGGAGGCCCCCCTCTGGAATTGCGGCGGCGAACAGCTTCAGCCCCGCAATCGAGATCGCGAGCGCCACTACGCCGCCAACGGCCGCCAGCATCGCGCTCTCAACGAGTAATTGTCGGACGATTCGGCTGCGCGTCGCACCGAGCGAAAGGCGGATGGCGATCTCGTGTCCGCGACGGACGCCGCGCGCGAGCAGCAGATTCGCGACATTCGAGCAGGCAATCAGGACGAGCAGCAGACCAGCCGTAATGAACGCGAGCCACGCAGGGTCGGTGATCCTGCTCATGTACCGCTCGTTGATCGACATCACGATCGCGCCGCCCGGAATGGTGCGCGTCGAGGACTGCGACTGACGCTGGAGAATCGAGGTGATGTTGTCTTGCGCTTGGGCCAGCGTTCCTTCATGGGCCAACCGTGCAAACGACCTGAGTATTCGTGCATCCTTCGGGGTGTCGAGTGCGGAGAGCGGCTGCCATGCATCCGCGTTGTCCGGGAATTTGAAGTCCTCTGGCATCACTCCGACGACCGTCGTCGGCCTTCCATCGATGGTGACGAACTTCCCGACAATGCCCGGGTCGGCCGAGTACCTCGTCCGCCAAAGAGTACCGCCGAGCAGTACCACTGCCGCGCGACCCGGACGATCGCCGTCGGAACGAAAGTCGCGACCGAGAAAGGGTTGCTGCCGGATGAGCGAGAGCGCGTTCGCGGAAATGTACGACAGATTGATTCGCTCGGCCGGCACAGCCTGATCGCGGAGCGTGGCGGGTCGATTGACATAGGCCGCCACACCCTCGAGAGCATGGGATTGGCCGCCCTGCAGGTCGTCGAACTCTCGACGCGAGAGCGGGCGAGCGCGCCCGCGTTCATCGCGCGCGGCGATGTCGACGACCCGGTCCGGCTTCTCGATCGGCAGTCCGTGGAGGCACAGTGCGTTGACGATGCTGAACAACGTGTTGTTCACGCCGATGCCGAGCGACAGGGTGAGGACCGCGACGAGGGTGAACGCGCGCTCTTTCGAGAGTAGTCGCGCCGAGAACCGGACGTCCTGAGCGAAATCGTGTACCCATCGGGTCCCGCGAGCATCGCGGCATGCGTCTCTGAGCTCCTCGATGCCGCCAAACTCGGCGCTGGCGCGCCGGCGGGCCTCTTCCTTCGAGACGCCCAACGCCAGGTAGTCGCTGACGAGATGATCGAAGTGGAAGCGCAGTTCCGCATCCAGTTCGTCTTCCATCCGCCAGCGCTGCCAGACGCGGTGCCACCAGTTCATCGCGACGTTCCCCGGGCCTCGCGCAGAATCAATCGAATCGCTCCGGACAGCCGCTCCCAGCTCTCCGCTTCAGACTTCAGGTACGCGCGCCCTCTTGGCGTCAGCCGGTAATACTTCGCGTCGCGGCCAGTCTCGGACTGCTTCCATTCCGCCACAAGCACTTTCCTGTTCTCGAGGCGGTGCAGGGCAGGGTAGAGGGAGCCCTGCGGCACTTGCACGACATCCCGGGAGATCTGCCGGATGCGCTGGGCGATGGCGTAGCCGTGGATCGGCTCCAGCGCGACCACCTGCAGGATGAGCATGTCCAGGGTGCCCTGCGGCAGATCGGATTTCGGTGAGGCCAAGATACCTCCGACTTCTACATATCGTATATGAGCGCCCGGTTGCAAGCCCGGCTTCGCGAAACGCTTTCCAACAGAGCGGACTCTGCGTCCTCGGCGACCTCGGCGTGAGATCGTACGTGGCTGCGATGACGTGCCACGGACGTAGGCACGTGGAGCTCGCAGAGGTCGGAGAGAACCTTAAGGGTTTGGCTGTCGCGCCACTTAGGCGCCGACTGTCCTGTAACGAAAGACGCTACGAGCGCTGTCTGATCACGACGAGCCCCACCGGCGGCACGAAGACGGAGTCACCGATCTGCCTGGGGTCCGCGCTGACGTCCTTCCACGTCCGCGCGTGCCCATCGCTCCAGAAGAGGAGATCGGCACCAATGTATTGAGGAAACCATGCGGCGTGGAATCGATAATCCTTCCCGCCGGACGTGCGATTGATCAGCACGAGATACCGATCGGAGCCTGAGATCCGCTCGAACACAATCCATTCCGGCGAGTCTGATGGGTTCGCGCCGATGTCGCCGTTCGCAAATGACGGATGACGCGTTCGCAGATTCGTCAGCCCGCGCACCAGGTCCAGCATGCCTCCAGGCCGGGCCTGCTCTTCTCGAGACACGCCGTCATTCGGTGCGTCGAACCGCGGCGGGAACCATCGCGTCTGCCCGGGTCCGTGGCCAGAGGCGTACCATGGGAATGGTTCGCGCAGCGTCTCATCGTAGATGCCGGATCCATCGCCCGGATCGGTTGTGCCGGTTCGCGGGTTGCCATTCCATTTCCATCCGCGCTGCATCACCTCATCCCCTTCATAGAGGATCGGATGACTGGACATCGCCAGCAGCATGTACATCGCAAGCCGGTAGCCTTCGTCCACGCTGTACGGCATGCCGTGCCGCTTCATCTCTTCGAGATCGGACGCGAGACGCGGATTGCGATCGTGGCTCGCCACAAACGCGAACGGCTCGAACGGCTGGTCGGTGGAAGGCAACGACGTGGGGATTGCCATGTCGTTCAACGCACGCGCCTCGCCGACGAATGTCTTCCGGCGTCCGACAAAGCCTGAGCCCGGGCGCGCGATTTCGGCGCGCACTTCGTTCATGAACGGCTCATCGACGAGCGCGTCCAATCCCCATGCGTGGCGAAGAATGATCTCCCGATCGCCGAGCACCTCTCCCATCAGAATCGCGTCAGGAAATGAGCGGTACACGAAGCGGGAGAATTCGCGCCACCACTCATTGTTGCCGAGGACGTCATTGTCAGGGAGCGGGGCGAAGCTGTCGCCGTACACGTGCTTGGCGGCATCGAGTCGAAATCCATCGACGCCAAGATTCAGCCAGAACGTGGCGATCGCCTCGACTTCCCGTCGGACGTCAGGGTTGTCGAAATTCAGATCGGGCATCGACGGGCTGAACAGGCCGAAATACTGCAGCCGCTCACCCGACTGGCTCGTAATCGTGTGCCAGCCGTCGCGTCGTGTACCCGTATCACGCTCGATGAAATAGAACCGACGCCGGGGAGAGGACGGATCGTTGATGGCTTCGCGGAACCATGGATGCCGATCCGACGTGTGGTTGAACGGGACATCGAGGATCACGCGCATACCGCGTTGATGCGCCTTGGCGATCAGGTTTTCGAAATCGGACATCGTGCCGTAGTCCGGATTGATGGCGCGATAGTCGGTGACGTCGTAGCCGTGGTACGTCGGCGACGGAAAGACCGGCATGAGCCAGAGCACGCCGACCTCGAGATCGGCATCCGTCTTCGGGTCGCCGTCGTTCAGGTAGGGATCGAGCTCACTGACGATGCCCTTCAGGTCGCCGATGCCTTGGCATCGTTGTCGCCGTCGGCGAAAGACCGGACGAAGATTGCGTAGACGAGATTGTTTTGTGGAGAGCGGGTGGCTGCGCGGCGAGCGCGGCCACGAGGGCCAGCGCGAGGGCGAGCGACGGATGTTTCATTATTTACTGCGCGTGAGGCCCCACCCCCACGCGCGCTCGCTCGACGCCGCCGCTTCGCGGCGGTTCACTCCGTCGCCTCGCTCGGGCCGCAGGCGCTTTGGCTCGCGGGCCCTCATTCGGGCCCGTCGGCACGATGACCTCGAAGTCGCTGCCCTTCACGCGCGCGAGGGACTCGAGGCCCTGGAAGCGGCGATCGGGCGCGATGGACATCAGCCAGTCGCTTCCGTTGTCGGCGACCAACATGCCGTAGCGCTTCAGCCCTTCGAGAATCGCGCGCGCGTCGGGCGGGAAGCCCGACGTGTCGAAGTCCTTTCGAAGGCGCAGCCGTTCTCCCATGCGCGGCAGATTCGTTTCCGTGTGGGTACTTGCGAAGTGCCGCGCGGGGTAGACGTACTCCTGCCGCGTACGCCGGACGGTGACACGCATCGCGTGCTTCACCATGCCCTGGGCGACCTCGTCGTAGCGCACGATGGCCGGAAAGATCGGCAGCCCCGCGGCATCCGCGGAGGTCCAGCGCTCGGGCCGCAGGTGATTCGACGTCAGGTCGAAGGTCGATGCCTGCGATGCCTCCCATCCGGCATCGGTGCGCCGCGCCTGCCAGAATTCCTGCAGCCGTCCGTTGCCGGGATCCACGAGGATCAGGTGACGGTCGCCGGTGCCTTCACGCTGGAACTGCTCGAGCGTCACACCGGGTTTCGGCAGCGCGCCGCGATCTTCGTTGCGCGACAGCGGCCAGTTCTCGATCGGCGCGTTCGGTGGAATCGGAAACGGTCCTGGATCCGATTCGGCCGGGTACTCCGTGATCTTGACGGGGACGCGAGGCTGATCCGGCGGCACGATCACGAAATTCATGTCGAGGTTGTAGCCCAGCGGCGCGTCGGCGCCGATGCTGCCGATGATCGCTGCGGAGTTGGGATCGACCGGCCGATTCGAGATGTCCTCGTTCCACGGATTGTCGGGCGGGAAGATCTCCATCGTGCTCAGAATCTTGTCCGCTTCGGGCGTATCGAAGAGCACCGGCACGCTGACGCGGGGCGTCTGCGATCGTTGAGCGGCCCCTTCGATGGCGTGCGCGAGCTTCACGCGGGCTGCTTCGTACGGATCGCCGGTTTCGGGAAAGCTGACCCGCTCGCCGGCATCGGAAAACACGCGCGGCACGATCGACCGAATCGCGTCGTCCACCACGTCCCCGAGGCCCAGCTTGCGCGCGAGCGTCAGGTACTGATGGTCCTCGAGGCCGCGACGGAAGTTCGCGAGCTGAATCGTCGCAATCGGACCAGGCACGCCGCGATCCTCTTCGGGGTGCAGCTGGTCTTCGCCGGGATAGATCAGCACACCGTCGCCGTGAATGTAGCCCTGGTCGTCGATCGGCTTGTAGGGCTGCTTGCGGTTGTCGAACGTGATGCTCTCGGCCCAGACGTTCTGGTTGCGCTCCCCCTGCTTCTGCGAGTTGTGCCGCCAGTGCACGGAGTGCCAGTAGAAGTAGACGCGGACGTCGTGCTTGAATGCCATCCAGATCGTCGCGCGCGGATCGGTGGCAGGCGCATCGATCGTAATCGCGCCGCCTTCGGGCCGCCCGCCGTTGTAGAACCAGTACTCGCGGCCGCGCGCCCGCTCGGTGGCCACGCGATCCAGACGAAAGCCCTTCGGTCCGGAGCACCAGATGTCGATCGCCGGGTCGAGCGCCTCGACGTACGAGTGCGTGACGAAGATCGGCAGCGCGCGCCCTGGTCCGGGATTCGAATGAATGTTGTCGGCGAGCTTCAGGATGTGCGCGTATTCGGCCTGCCGCGGCTCGTCCGGCATGTAGAGGAACGTGATGGCACGCGGCAGTTTGTCGTGCAGGAGCGTCATCCACGCGTCGCTTCGGGCCCATGCGCTGGATCGATCCTCGAAATCGCGTCCGGCCCCATAGAACGTCCGTGGCGCGAGCACGTTGCCGACGCCCTCGCCCGGCCCCTGATAGCCGTGCGCAGCCGTGAAATCGGCTCCAGAGAATCGGCCCCAGACCTTCGGGATCGTCTGCTCGTTGTAGGCGTCGACGAGCTCCACCCGATGACGGTGTGCAAGCCGGTGATACGCCGCATCGAGATTGCGCCCGTGATAGAGCTCGGGCTGATCGCTCGTGTAGAACAGCATCGCGTGCATGCTGTTGTCGTCCGGCAGCGCGAAGGTGAAAACCTCGAGCTCGACAGGCAGCATGCGCCGCGAACCGTCAGCCTCGATCTCGATCGTCCCGTGGTACACGCCGGGCTGACGCGAGCGGTCGATATCGATTTCAATCCAGATCGCCTGGTTCTCGTTCGCGTTGATCGCGATCGGCAGGCCTCCACGTCCGGCGCGCGCGTTCTCGGGCACGAGCTGCACCGGCTTCCACCCGGTCGGATCTCCGGGCGCCGCCGCGGAGCCGCGCTCGTACACCCACGACGCATTCGACGGCATCGCGACGTGCATGTAATGAACCGTGAAGATCTCGATCGTAGTCGGTCGGGTCCGCCGCCGGCGGCCGATACACGATGCGATCGCGTGAAGACACCAGTTCCGGCAGTCTCAGCGAGAGTCTTTGAACGCCGCGCGCGTCTGCTTCGACGATGACCTGAAAGGCGATGATTTCGTTGCGGGCGCCGGATAGGTGGACGACCCTGCCGTCCCACGCGGAATTGCGCGCGCTGGCGGGATGATCGCGCGCGTCGCGCTCGACCTTTTCGCCGTCATTCACGGCCCAGACACGCCGTACGCCGGCGTGCGCGTTTGCGGACAAGAGTAGCAACAAGACACCGAACGCGAGGCGGCATAGTTTATCGAGCATGATCCTCCGACTTCGCGGCGTGCGCCAGCGCGTGCGACAAATTGCGATCCGGAAACAGGAACACGCGCGCCATCGATTGTCGGGACTCCTCGGCCCGGCCCAGCGCGGCGAGCAGCGACGCGCGCGCCAGTTCCGTGTAGCCCGGATTGCTGCTGTCGCCCGAATCCAGCATGCGTGTCGTCGTCTCGAGCGCCGCCTCGAGGCGGCGGCGTTGATCGGCCGTTCTCGCCGCACCCAGGCGCTTCCGCGCCTCGTCGGCAATCGCCAGATTCATCGGCGCGTCCGTGTCAGCCAGGGCTCGCGCGAGACGCTGCCATTCAGCGCGCGCGACGGCGAGTCGCCCGCAGGTCCAGTTAATCGCCGCGACCTGCCGCGCCATGGTCGGCGGCTGCAGCACATCCGCAAGCCCACCTGTGGTGAAGGCGAGATCCTGCCGCTCGCGTGGCACTGTGTCGAGCATGTCTCGGGCAGCGGTGCAGTTGCCTGCGTCCGCTGCCGCTCGTGCCGACGCGAGACGCACCTGCGCGTACACCGCTCTCACGGACGTGCCACCTTCTTCCTTGGGAAAGAACCGATCGTGGAAGAGGCGCTCCGCGGCGGCCGCCTCGCCAGCTTCGGCGAGGGCAATCGCGAGTTTGAACACCATCGATGCTGGCATGCGCTCCGGGGCGGGGAAGCGACGAAGCGCCGTCACGCGCTCGCGCGGCGCCGCATGTGCAGCGCTCAGCACGCCGTCGAGCGTCAGGTACACTTCGACGTTCTCGCTGTCTGCGGACGTCCCCTCCTCGAGAACGGCGCGCGCCTCGCTGTAGTTCGCTGCCTGCAGCAGCGCGAGGCCGAGATTTCGATGGAGCGTCGGAATGGCAGGCCGAGCACGTCGAACGCGCTGCCACTCCTCGATTGCCGGCTCCGCCAGCCCGCTCGCGAGATAGAGTGAGCCCAATAGAAATCGCGCCGTGCCGTCTTCCGGATTGACGCGCAGCGCGTCTTTCAGCACGGCGTAGGCAGACCAGCGGGCCGGAAATGTGTACTTTGTCGAGAGCGTTCCGGCCTTTGCGTACTCGCCGTTCGCGCTGCCGCCCAGGCGCTGCCGCAGGTAGCCGCGATAGTAAGCGACCAGTGGGGACTCGAGCGGCGGAACCGCGCCAATCTCGCGCGCAGGAGGTTCGACGCGCGGGTACTCGTGATCGAGCAATCCGAGCGCGTCTTGATACGCACCGATCGCAACGTACTGATCGACGAGATCGAGCACGCGGTTCGCGTCGGCGCCCAGATGAGGCCACAGCTCCTGATCGGTCCCGCCCAACAACGTCTGCTCGGATCGGATCAGGCTGCTGGTCGGATCGATCGTCTGCCAGTATCGCGCGCGTTCACGCGCGTCGCCATTCCGGCCGAGACGGCGAAGCACGGCCACTTCGAGCGCACCAGCGAGCGTTGAGCGCGGCGACTCGCTGGCGATCGTCTGGAGCTGCCGCAACGCTCCAGCGAGATCTCCATCCGCGGCGGAAAGCCTGGCGAGCTGCAGCAGCGCAGGCGCGCGTGTCGCTCGAAAGCGCTCGGCCGCTTCGAGGTGCGGACGGGCGTCGCGAGGCCGTCCGGCGGCAACAAGGGCCAGACCAAGGTAGTACCGTGTTTCGAAGTCTGTCGTGTTGCCCGCGGACGCCTCCTCCAGCCAGTCGGTCGCTGCCGATGACCGACCGGCGTCGGACGCCCATCCCAGCACGATCGCCAGACGGCCCGCCGCCTTCAGCAACGCCAGGCTGTGCGGATGCTGCGCGAGGCCTTCGCGATACCGCGTCAGCGCGGCAAGTCGACGCCCTTCGAGCTCGTCGACCAGGCCGCGTTCGACGGCCCGGTCTGCCGAGCCTGGGTCCTCGTTTGACGCGAGATTCGTGTGCCGAGCGCCGAGACGCCCGGCCGCCGCCGGCGTGCGATCGAAGACGTTTTCCGTATGGACGAGGACCGGCGTGCCGGATGCATCGAGCAATTCGAATGTGACGGGCGACGCCGTCATGTTATCGAGGTCCGCTCGCCACACCTCGCGCGGCGACAACGTGACGGGTGTATCGAGCGCGCTGGTCGATCCCTGACGGACCTTGATCCGCGCGCCTGGCAGATCGCGGGTAACGTCCAGCGCAATGCGAACGCGCGCCGGCGGCGTCCGCTCCATGTGCAGCACGCCGTCGACATTCGCGCGCGTGATGCCGCCGAGGTCCCGAACGGGCAGCCAGTGCTCCGAGAAGCGAACGGATTCCTGCGGCTCGAGGAACCCGTACGTCTCCTGGTTCCGGAAGAGTCCCGCCTGCAGCTCCACATACGCGCTGTCATCGTCCGAGAGCGCCGTGCGCCATGTCGCGGCGTCACGATCGTTGCCCCACGACCAGAACTTGTGGACGGGCAACTCCGAGGGATCCGCGACGTGCACGGTGCCGCTGTTGGTTTTCGGATGGTAGACGCCGACGAATGGTTCACGCGTCTGGTACGTGAACAGCGAGACCGGACCGTCCACCTCGTTGCGGATGACGCTGAGGTCGCGCCCCTGACGATCGATCGGCCACGGTTCCACCGCGGTGAACCCGTGCGTGGCCATCAACTCGGTGGGATAGACGAGGTGCGAATCATCCCACACCCGCACGGCGCCGTTGCTCCACCAGTAGTAACGGTGACGCACGTCGCTGCGGTTGTACAACTCGACGCGCTGATCGAGCACCGAACGGCCCGGCTGAAGCTGCAGTTCCACGCGCCACGCGGACCCGTAGACCTGATCGACGTTGCCGACCCAGATCGATCCGCTTCCATCCGGATGCTCGACAAGGGCGAAGTCGACTGGCGACATCGACACCCAGTTGTGCGACACCGGGAAGTTGAACTCGACGCCGAATGCCGCCCATGCGCCGCGATATCCGATCAGCGCCTTCTTGATCGTGGTATTCGCGTAGAACATCTCGCGACCGTCCCGCTTGTCCAGGCAGCTGTAGATATGGCCGCCGAGGTCCGGCAGAACCGTCAGCCGCAGGTACTCGTTCTCGAGATTCAGCGTGCGCCAGCTGACCGGCTCGCGCCGATCGGTGAGCGCATCGCGGATCGGATATGGATAGTTGAATCGGCCGAAGGTAAAGAGATCGAACGGAGGATTCGGGTTGGGTGCGTCCTCCGCGTACGTGGGGATCTGGAGCGACCCGCGCCACACGCGCACGGCGGTTTCAGGCGCGGCAGCCGGGACCGCGAGCGCCAGGGTGACGAGGACGCCAAACACAGCCGTGCGCGCGATTCGCACGCACGGCATTCTATCGAGGATGTGGGCGATTCTCTATTCGTGGCGCAACGCGACGATGGGTTCGACGCGAATCGAGGCCAACGAGCGTATAGGGCACGTAGACCTGCGGCGCGGGCGGCTCCTGCGGACCCTGGTTGGTGATGTCCGACACGATGCCGACGATCGTGAAGGTTGGATCTGCAACCGGGAGTGGTTTCAGTGGCGCCCAGCGCACGCTTGTCACGTACGATTCACGCAGAGCGCGCGGAGACCGCGGAGGAAAACCAAGCCACGGATCACTCAGATTTACACGGATTCAGTCACGGCGTCGTCGCAGTTACGCGAAGAAGACAATGAAAGAAGCGTGCTGCCCAGGCGCATTCGCCGCCGCGCTTCGCGCGGCAGGAGGTCACGCGAGACTACGAATACAAGCGGCGCAGAAGAATAGGCCGCTTGTATTCGTATCTCGGGTGACCTCCATTACGCCCGCCGAAGGCGGGCGCGGCGAATGCGCGGGTGGCAGCATTCTAGGCGCCTTTGCGCCTTTGCACCTGCGCGTGCGATCGTCTTCTCGCGACTCACACCGCCACGTGCAGGCGCAGTCTGGTTCGACCTCTCAGTGTTGTGGAAGCGCGAACGCCACGATTTTGGATCCAGGCGGGGAAACGAGCAGTCCGTCGCCGCCTGCCGCAATCACGACGTACTGACGATCGTTTCGTCCCATGAACGTCATCGGCGTCGCGTGGGCGCTCGCTTCGAGCGTCGTTTCCCACAGCTGGGCCCCCGTCTGCGCGGCGAACGCGCGAAAGCGCTTGTCGATGGTTCCACCGATGAAGATGAGCCCGCTCGCGGTAGCGATCGTGCCGCCGATGTTGGGTGTTCCGGTCTTGGAGAAACCGCGCGCCTTCAGATCATCGAATTCCCCCAGCGGCACTCGCCACACGATCGCGGCGCGGTTGACGTCGACGGCGACCAGCTCGCCGAATGGCGGCGCGGAGCATGGCACGCGCGTCTCCGGATTCCAGAATCGTCCGATCGGCCGGCCCCACGGCGTCGTCCGCTTGTAATCGACGCGGCCCGTCTTCCCATCGGTTCGCCGTTCCATTCTCGCGACCTGGCCGAGATTCATGATGTTCGCGAACACGAGTCCGCGACCCGGATCGTATGACAATCCGCTCCAGTTGCCGCCGCCAAGCGTGCTCGGAAACATCACCATCGTCCGGTCGACGGTCGGTGGTGTGTACATGCCCTTCGTGAACATCTTATTGGTAGCCCACAGGTCCCTGCAGTACGCGGCGTGCTCGGCCGTCAGTGAATAGAAATCCCTGGCCGGATCGAAAGTGGTCCGCGAGAGCGGCGGCGGTTGCAGAGGAAACGGCTGCGTCGGCCACGTCGCTTCACCAGGCACGTCGGTCTGCGGCACCGGGCGTTCTTCGAGACCGAACAGCGGTTCGCCGGTCACGCGATCGAAAATGAACAGCAGGCTCATCTTCGTGGTTTGCGCAACCGCGGGGATCGTGCGGCCGTCTCGCTTGACGTCGATCAGCGTCGGCGCCGCCGGCAAGTCCCAGTCCCAGATGTCGTGGTGAACAAGCTGCTGAAACCATTTCAGCTTGCCCGTAGTCGCATCGAGCGCGATCAAACAATTGCCGTACAGGTTCTGCCCCTTCCGATCGGCACCGTAGAAGTCCGATGTTGGCGATCCCGTTGGCGCGAACACCAGCCCGCGCTCGACGTCGACGGTCATGAAAGACCAGGCGTTCGTGCCCGAACGGTTCTTCCAGCTCTCCTCGTCCCACGTCTCGACGCCGGGTTCGCCGGCGCGAGGAACGGTGTGAAATGACCAGAGCAGCTTGCCGCTGATCGCGTCCCACCCTCGAATGTCGCCGTAGAGACCGAGGCTCGGCTCGCCCTCTTCGTTGGCGCCGCCCGTGATGACGATGTCCTTGTAGATGACGGGCGGGGTAATCAACATGAACTTGCCGTCGACGTCTCCCCGTACGCTGGTCTTCAAGTCGACGAAACCATGCTCGCCGAAGTCGGTGACGAGCGCGCCGGTCCGCGCATCGAGTGCGATCATGCGGCCATCGCCCGCGGCCGAATACAACCGCGGCCGTACGGTGCCAGTGCCCGGCCAATAGGCCACGCCTCTCCGGCTGACTGCGCCGCTCGCGCTCTTGTATTTCCAGATTGGTGTGCCGGTTTCCGGCTCGAGCGCATATACGGTCGATCCACCGGTCAGGTACATCATGCCGTCCACGACCAACGGCGTGACTTGAAGATCCAGGCTGCCCGTGTCGAAGGTCCAGGCCTGCTGTAAGGCCGCGACGTTCCGGGAGTCGATCTGCGTCAGCGGCGAAAAGCGTTGCGCGCCCGGATCGCGTCCGAACGCATGCCACTCGCCGTCAGTATGCGGCCCGGGCGCCAGGGACGCTGTTGCAAGGAGAAGTCCCGCCAGTACGAGTTTCAGCTTCATAAGGGGTTTGCCTTCCAGCTAAAGCCGGAAGCCACATGGAACACTACTGGAAGCCACATGGAACACTACTTGTGGCTTCCGCCTTCCGCCTTGGCGCGAAGCGCTTCGGCGGACCGCCGCAGCCTTGGCGGAGGCTGGTGAGGCGGAAGGACAGCCTGAAGTAAAACTACAATCTGTGCCGATGCGCAAGCTGTTTCGTCCGGTCGCCTTTCTCGTCGTCGTCGCGGTCGGTCCGCTCGCTCTGCATGCGCTCGGCGTCCAGCCGCGATCGCTCGTCCTCGACAACGTCCGCATCATCGACGGCACGGGGGCCGCACCGATCGAGCAGGGACGGTTGGTGATCGAAGCCGATCGGCTCGCTCGAGTAGGGCCCGCCGAGAAGGTTCCGGTGCCTGCGAACGCGGAGCGTGTCGATCTGTCCGGCCGAACGATCGTGCCAGGCCTCATCGATCTCCACTTTCATATCGAGAACGATCCGAAGCTCGCGCTGCGACAGCTCAGTCATGGGATCACCGCGTTTCGCGATCCCGGGCAGTGGGACGAGAAGTTCGTCGAGCTGCGGCGCATGATCGCCGCCGATCACCTCGCCGGGCCTCACATCTTCACCGCAGGACCGCACATCGATGGTGAACATCCCGCATATCCGGCTGATTCGGTCGTGGCACGGGACCCCGACGAGGCGCGCCGCGAGGCAGAAATCAACGTGCGCAACGGCGCGTCAGCGCTGAAGATTTACTTCAGGCTTCCGTTCGCGAGCGCGAAGGCGGTCATCGACGTCTGCAACGCCCACCACATCCCGTGCACGGCGCACCTCGAGATTCTCGAGGCGCGTGAGCTGATCGCCGCGGGCCTCCACGGGATCGAGCACGTCACCTCGTTCGGGACGAGCATCGTGCCGCGCAACCAGGCGGAAGTCTACCGGCAGGCGGTGCTCGCGGACAACGATGCGCGCCGCGACGGACGCTACAGGCTTTTTGCGAGCGCCAATCTCGACGGCCCGGAGGCGCAGGCTCTCTACGCCGTCCTCCGCGAGCGGAAGCCGTGGCTCGACGCCACGCTCGCGGTGTTCGAACGACGGGCCGATCATCCTGAAGAAGGGGTGAAGCCCGAAATGGTGCCGGTGATGGCGGCCGGCTTCGAGAAGATGAAGCAGTTGACGCGACGCGCGGGACTGGAAGGGGCCCGTCTCGTGATGGGTGGGCACTCCACCGTGCCGTTTGCGTCGCGTGGCGAGGCGCCCTGGCGCGAGCTGGAGCTGCTCGTCGAAAGCGGGTTGTCTCCGCTCGAAGCCATAACGGCCGCCACGGGCACGGCAGCCGGCTTCCTCTATCGCAGCGATGAACTCGGAAATTTACGGTCCGGCCTGAAGGCCGATCTCGTCGTGCTCCATGACGATCCGAGCCGTGACATCGCGGCCATGCGGACCGTTGAACGTGTGATGGTCGGCGGCACGTGGGTCGATATCGCGCGGTATCGGACCTATTAACCTTGTATGGCGATGCTTTCGAGCCGCCATGGCGCCGGGTCTAACGGCCCCGCCTGCATTCGAGAAGCATTGAACATTGGCGTTACAGAGCGACCACCTGACCGGTGCGCACCGATTCATCGGCGGCCATGACGATGCGCAGGCTCTTGACGCCGTCGTTCATGTGCGCGGTGAGATCCAGGTCTTCGTCGATCGCCTTCAACAGGTAGCGCTGCTCGCGCTCGCAGAGCGCGTCGTGATCGGGCTCGTCCGCCATGTTGATGCGCTCGTCCGGCTTCGACATGTCCGCGTGATGCCACAGGATCTGGTTCGTCTTCGTGTGCGCGTTGATGTCGTCGGACTTGACCGAGCCGGCGGTCTCCGCCATCACAATCGACACCGATCCCTTCGGGCCGATGACGTCTTTGACGAAGAACGCCGTCTCGCTCATCATCGGGCCCCATCCGGCCTCGTACCATCCGATCGACCCATCGTCGAACGCGACCTGCAGCATTCCGTAGTTGTAGAGCGGCACCTCGTCGCTGAGCTGCGCACCCATCGCGTGCACGCGCGTGGGTTTCGCCGGCGTCATCTGGCACATGATGTCGACGTAGTGGACGCCACAGTCGACGATGGGAGGGAACGATTCCAGCAGCCGCTTGTGCCACGCCCAGGTCTCGCCGTTTGATTGCTGATTCAAGTTCATGCGGAACACGAGCGGCGTCCCGAGCTGACGGGCGATCTCCACGAATTTGATCCACGACGGATGCTGGCGGAGGATGTAGCCGATCACCAGCTTTTTGCGCGTCCGCTTCGCGGCGGCCACGACCTGCTCGGCGCTTTTCACTGTCAAGGCGAGCGGCTTCTCCACGAACACGTCGGCGCCCGCCTCCATTGCTTTCATGGCGTACTCGGCGTGCGTATCCGGCAGCGTGTTCACCGACACGACGTCGGGGCGGAGCTCCGTGAGCGCCTGCTCGAACGTCGAGTAGCGGCGGGCGTCAGCGAGGGCTGGCGGCAGTTGCTTGTCGGCAATGTGCCGCGTACAGACACCAGCGACCTCGAACTCCGGAATGCGCGTGTAGGCGAGCGCGTGCGACATCCCCATGTTGCCAAGTCCGACAACCAGCACACGCTTCTTGTTCATGTAGTCGCTCCTCACGAGCAGCCCGAGCGGCCGCGCTACGAATACGACCTTGGATCCGCGAGATCCGTGGGATCCGTGGGATCCGTGGGATCCGTGGGATCCGTGGGATCCGTGGGATCCGTGGTTAGAAATCTTCCAACGTCAGCTCTCGCGCCATCACGATGTTACCGGCGGTCAGCCCGCAATCAACGGGCAGCACCACGCCGGTGATTGCTGAGGCCGCGTCGGAGGCCAGGAACGCGACGGCGCGCATGACCTCGATCGGCTCGACGATGCGACCGAGCGGATACCAGCGCGTGAGCTGCGATAGCACCTCCCGGTTGCGGGAGAGGCGCTCGTCCCAGATCGGCGTACGCACGGTGCCGGGGCACACGATATTCGCACGGATGTTATATCGGCCGAACTCCAGCGCGAGCGCCTTCGTCAGGCTGATCAGACCGGCCTTGCCCGCGCTGTAGGCCGCATCGCCGAGCGCGGCGAGTCCGTTCACCGATCCGATGTTCACGATCGCGCCGCCACGCCGCGCCCTCATGCCCGGCAGCACCGCGTAGGCACAATTGTACGCGCCATTCAGATTGACGTGGACGTCCTCGTCGAAACCCTCCGGCGTCGTGTGCTCGAGGCTCGGATGCCTCGTGACGCCGGCGTTGTTGATCAGGATGTCGACGCGGCCGAGCGCGGACGTGGCTTTCGCAAACGCCGATCCGACGGCCGTCGCATCTCCGATATCGACGACAGCGGCCTCAATTCTGATTCCGTCGCCTCGGAGTTGTTCGCCGAATGCGGTGACTGCGTGGCTCTTGTCGAACGCCGCAATCGCCGCGCCCTGCTTGCCGAAGTACTTGCACAGCTCTCGCCCGATGCCGCCCGATGCGCCCGTGATGGCGACGACTTTGTCTCGGAATTCCACGATCAACCTCCGAAGACGGCGAGCGCGTCAGCAATCCACGCCAGGTTGTTCCGGCGCACGTGACCGTAGTTGTAGAACGCGATGCCCGAGACGCCCGCGTCGCGAAGCGCCGTCGCGGCGGCGACAAGTTCGCTGCGGCTCTGCAGATCGGGAAAGCCAGGACGCAGGATGCCACGCAGCGTTCCAGCGCCCCGCAATCGCCGCCGGATATCGTAAATGTCCGCGCGAACGCGCTCGGCGCTCGGCTCATAGAACGATGCTTCGATAATGCCCGCGGCGTGCGCCAGCGCGTGAAGATCGCTTCCTTCATACCATGCCCCGCTGGTTGGCCGCGCGACCGACGGGATAACTGCCACGGTCGCATCTGCTCGCACCGCTGCACGGATCTCGCGGACAAGCGATGTGACGACGTCGCAGCGCCAGTGGAGAAAGCTCGCCAGCGTTGTGTCAGTGGCGACGTCACTCAACCAGAACGCGTCGGCCATGTCCTCCGGGAAATCATCAATGGCTTCCAGGTACGTATCGAAGTCCTCACGTACCCGAGCCCTGAGAGGCGCCGCGTCGATTCCGGCAGCCTGCGCGTTCGTGACGCAATGATCGCAGAAGCAGAGGCCAAGCCTGTTCTCGATCCACCTGTTTGGCTTGACCATCGCGAATTCATGGTGAAAGCCGTGCGCATATGGCAGGAAGCCGGGCGTTTCGAGCGTGATGCCGGCGACGGGGTAGATGTCGGTCACGTCCTTGCACAAGGCGATCGCGTACTCGCGCGCGTCGGGTGCCGACGGGCAGAGGCTGTAGACATACCGATCGCCGAACGCGTTTCGGACCGTAGACTGCGGATACGTTTCTCCGAGACGTGAGTTGTGGAGCAGCACGAGCCAGACATTGACGGCGACGCGCCCGTCACTCGTCAGCTCGCGGAGAATGTCGCGCTCCCGAGTCAGCTTGCTCACGACGGGTCTAATCGAGCCGTAACGGGAAGAGCCGGCCGTGAAGTAGACGGTGCCGTCCTCAGGGAAATAGACCTTGCCGGCCGATCCGTGTGGACGCAGGAATTTTCCCGCATGGTAGCTGCCGGCAATCGTCATCGTGTCGAGGCCGAGCGCCTTGACCGATTCGATGACCGTCGACACCCCTTCGTCGGCGAGGTCCCACGGATAGGCGTAGAGGGCGCGGTATTTCATCAGGGCGGCCGGTATGTTACAACCTGCGCCGGCGGCATCAGAAGATGCCAACGCCAGGGCCGTCGGCCCCGTCAAAGACATCATGCTCGCCAACATCAGCCTCGCGGCCCGTCAACTCGTGAAGTCACCGGGGTTCGCCGCCGTGGCCATCCTCACCCTTGCGCTGGGTATCGGCGCCTGCACGGCGATGTTCGGCATGGTCAATGCCGTGCTGCTGCGGCCGCTGCCGTTCCGCGATCCCGATCGCCTCGCGTGGATTGAAAATCAGGGCAGGGGCGGCTTGTCGGCGCGTACGACGCGGGTCGACACCTTCAATGCGTGGCGCGAGCAGAACAGGAGCTTCGAGGCGCTG
>Ga0209686_1000246_pt1 | contig 28256 bp, 24 predicted proteins | sample GraSoiAngelo_126_FD_185883 | JGI IMG/M metagenome (GOLD analysis project Ga0209686, IMG submission 185883) | Grasslands soil microbial communities from the Angelo Coastal Reserve, California, USA - 14_0927_09_20cm (SPAdes) (version 2) | ecosystem: Environmental > Terrestrial > Soil > Grasslands ...
TAAGCGCCATGTTACTCCGCCTCCTTGGCTGATGGTTCAAGAGCTTCTAAGCCTACAACTCCGGTTTCTCGACCAACGTCGAGGCCAGGCTTACAGTGAAAGCAAGAGCCCCAGTGATACTCTTCACATTACTCGCTTCATTTCTAGTTCCGATTCTCATCGGAAACGTATACGCCACATCCGGTTGTGTTTCAGGTTGCCAAGTGACTGTCAGCTCGAATGTTTCAGCAGGCGATGGGACCATTTGGATCGAGATTGACAATAACACAAGCACAGCGAACACCGGCTTTTACTGCGGTTCACACACCTGCCGAGTTCCTCTTCCTCAAGCATCCCTCACGTTCGCCAATAATACAGCTGTCACTATCAGAGTGATGAACTCCAGCTTCACTGGAGCGTCAACAGGAGGCCATTATGTCTGGAAAGATTGGGCCAACTATTATGGAACTAATGCATGTCCGGGCGGCCAATGCATCTGGACAATGGGCCAGATGCTGGTCATTCCTCCGCCTCCTTCGAGCAACGGAATTATCTACAATTACACTAGCACGGCGGGCTTCACGGCTGTATTTGACAAACAATTCCAATACACACTCTCATTCAACGACGCATCGGGCAACCCATTGAGTCCAGCTCCCTCGTCAGTCAGTTTGTCCGGGCAAACAGGCGGAACGACCACGATCACCCAGTATTCAGGATTTCTGTCAAACGATCTCTACACGTTGACTGGAGCGACCTGGGAAGGTTGGACCGTCGGAATAACGCCTTCCGGACAAACTCTCGACCTAACAAGCGGTCCAGCGACAAAAACAATCGCCCTTCAAGCTTACCCAGCAATAGTTCACGTAATCGACAATAACAATAATCCAATCAGCGGAGCCAATGTCACAATCACGCTCGTTAACCAGACGAGCAGAAGCATCGTCACTAATAGCAAAGGCGACGCCAAGATCGGCGTGATACCCCAAGGATCCTACCAACTAAGCGTAGAGTATCAGAACCAAAGAATCGGCCCCCTGTCTGAAAACGCCATCACCAGTCCAACAGCTACGGTTCAACTAAATGTTGGCAGCACAGCAACCAGCACAACCACGTCGGCGATCGTTCTTCTGACAATATTCGGGCTAGCGTTCTTCCTAATACTCCTCGCCATCAAGGTGCGGAAACCCCCGCCTCCGCCAACTATCTAGCGGAAGACACTACATCTCTTTCTTTTTCTTAGGTTTCTTAGTCTGCCGAGGCTTACCCATTTTAGATCAACATGCGTGCTGTTTGAGTATTGATAACACTTATACTGGCAACGAAAAGAGAGCCTCTATGCGACCAGACGAGAACGATCAGAGCTCAACAGACAAGGAAGACTTGGGTGACATCCTAATCCTCAAAAACCTGCTCGAACTTCAGTCTCGTCTGCGATCAAAGACTGATTCGATGGAAAACGAATCAGACTAGTCGTCGCCCCAAGACGAGCTCCTTCCCCTTGTTCAGAAGTTATCGAACTGTCCCTTAAGCAGAATTTTTGTTCTTTCGATTTCGTGGAAGACTGGGCCTGAGCACATCCGGCGTCACGACAATAGCCGTTTGAGTTTTCTGGACTCCCTCAATATTCTGAATCTTTGCGAGAATTAGGTCCGAAAGCGTAGTAAGATCTGGAACTTCAACAAAAGCGATGACATCGAATGGTCCTGTGACAGCATGAGCCATCTTCACACCTTTGATCTTGGAGATAGCCTCCGCCGCGGTCTTAGTTGTCCCTGGTGCGAGCTGTATCAGGACATATGAAACAAGTTTCAACTTGCTAGTCCCTTCTTACAGGGTGCGCAATACGATGGAGCATAATTGATTAATTCTTCGGTAACAGTGCCGCGCGAAGTGTACTTCAACAAAGTTGAAGGTAGTTACAATCCCCATTCATACCCCCCGTCGCTGAGCTAAGCCAATAGCGACTGGGAAGAACTGGTCGGCTACACGGGGTGCAAATCAGTACTTGGAGAAAATATCCACACCTTTCAAGGATTTCTATAATCTAGTGGGCGGAAGCCTTCCAGATGCCTCCTCAATCCTGATCGCAGGAGACCCTGGCAGTGGGAAAACAACACTTGCACAACAGATACTCTACGACGAGCTAACTCGGTCTAGGCCGTGCATCATAGTAACCTATGACACGTTCCCTGCGAACATAACGGAGAGGATGAACGAGTTTGGTTGGGACCCGAGAAAATATCAGTTGATGAACAAGCTCGAGATAATGGACTGTTACTCGGCCACCGCGGGCGTAACTGAAGGGGTAGTTCCGCAGCCGTACGACCTGACAAATGTGAGTATCTACCTTACAACGTTAATGGAGAAACTGGGCTACCGACAAGTAACCATACTACTCGACTCTCTCATTCCAATATTCAGCGAGACAGAGAGCAAACATGCGATCAGCTTCATCCAGAGCATCGCAGCAAAAGTCAAGAAAGCAGGAGGAAAACTAATCGTGACCCTTTCCACAGGAAGTGTTCACCCAGAACTATTCAGAAAGGTGGAAAGCCTAGTCGATGGAGTTGTCGAACTGAGGATGGTTGAGGAGAACCAGATGCTCCACAGATACTTGCTGGTCCGGAAAATGGATCGGCGTCAGATAATTCCTCGGCTAGTACGTTTCGACATCGTCGGCGGGAGAGGTATTCAACTCAAACTTCCCCGACTTGGCTTTCTATTGAGAAAGCCCGGCGTCACACAATAATCTCGAAAAGCTAGCACCACCACCAAAAATCCCTTCCGCACTATTACTCGTCCGAGAGGCAAGTGTCTGATCTGCAGACTCTCTCTATTCCTTGCCTTCTAATAACCAACTTAGGGATTGGCATCTTCCCGACTCCATAGCAGGCCCCATGTATTGACCACGGGACCAAGCACATAATTTGAGCTTGATCATGATAGCCCATATCTATTTATCTCCGGTCGGAGAAGGAGTAGTTAGACCCTGGCATGGCTGAGCAAAACGCGCCAGAATATCCTCCAGCGCTTGAACTTGAGAAAGAGCTGACGCGAAAGGAACGCCAGATAGAATATCTCCAAACTGAACTCAGACGCTACCACAATCTAATGGAGGAGCTCAAGCAGGGAATGCGCCCCATTGGCACCGTAGAAGAGGTAAAAGGAGACACGGCTCTCGTCCGACTCTCAGGCGGTCAAGCATTTCAGGTGAGTATCCCGCCCGAAGTAAGAGACAAAGTAAACACAAGCGTCGACGCGGTATTATCCCCAACGAAGGGCGTTATCGTCGATGTTATAGAACGAATGAGGGACCGGAGTCTCCTCGAATATCAAGTTGAGAAAGCTCCGAAGGTCTTCTATGAAGACATAGTGGGGTTGGGCAAGGAACTGCTCAGCCTGAGACAAGCCATAGAATGGATATTGGACCCGGAGACAAGGACTAGAAGGGAACAGATCATTCGAGACCCCCGAATGTTGGAAGAGGCGGGATCAGTTCTCCTATTCGGACCGCCAGGTACAGGCAAGACCTACATGGCTAAGGCAGTGGCGGGAACGATCAGCAAACACGGGCAGCACACCAGTTTCCTGAAGATAGAGAGTTACGAAATAGTCTCAAAGTGGCTCGGAGAATCTGCCAAGAATGTCAAAGAGGTATTCAAGCTGGCAAGAGAATCTGCCCCAACCGTCCTGTTCATCGACGAGGCAGATGCTATTGGCCGGGCGAGAATGGAGGCCACTACTGATGCGGGACGGGATGTTCAAGGAATGCTCAACCAGATCTTGACAGAGCTCGGTGAAGGATTCCACGTCAACCGGAACGTAGCAGTAATCTTCGCTACTAACTATCCCAGCGTCATCGACCCTGCGCTTATGGACAGAATGAAACGGATAATTTACGTGCCGCCACCAAAGACCAGGGAAGAGGTCAAGAGAATACTCGACTTCTACTTGTCCAAGGTCGAGGTTGACCCGTCAATCTCGAAGTACGACGGCGGACTCACAGAGGAAGCGTTCGATGAGATATGGCGTATCATCCGCTCGCGACGCCAAGTGTACGAGGCATCGATTCCTGATCGCGGAATAATAGTGAAGGACCAGTACGTAATTACACCGCGAGACATGAAGAACATCGTGCAAGAGGCGGCTAGCGAAGCGTCATTCCAAGGAGAGCCCTTCGTGACAATAGATCGAGTTACGACTCTCTTCCGAAACTTGGGCTCCGAAGAACGAGACTCACGCATCGTCAGCTAGACCATTCGGGCTTTATCCTCCCTCTACTCGGGGGACGATTATGCGCTCGAGGGCGGGGGCCAATCCATTTTCCGTCGGAGACCCAGATGAGACTGTTGACAGAATTGTACGATTTCTCCGAACACATTCTGAAAGAATAGGCGCGAGACATCTCGTAATCGGTATGTCCGGCGGGCTCGATTCAAGCGTCACGGCCGCTTTATGCTCGAAAGCTCTTGGCGGACAGAGGACCCTTGGGCTCTGCCTTCCCGAGGCCGAAACTAGAAGCCGGAAGAGCGTGCAGGACGCACAGGAGGTTGCGGGACAGTTCCGAATCAGGTTCAAGACTCTTGACATGACATCTCTCGTACAGGCCGCCGCAACCGTACTTCACCCGTCAAAGATGATGTACAGTGTCATTGCCGACGGGAACGTGAAATCTCGGCTCCGGGCAATGATCCTCTACTACTTTGCAAACACAAGCAAAGGGCTTGTCGTAGGCACCGGTGACAAGAGTGAGATTATGCTCGGATACTTCACAAAATATGGCGATGGTGCATGTGATATCCAACCGATAGCGGACCTGTACAAGAGTGCAGTGAGAGATATCGCAAGACACTTGGGACTTCCGCGAAGAATCTTCTCAAAGCCCTCTAGCCCTGAGCTCTGGCCTGGACAGACCGCCGAAGACGAGCTTGGACTAGAGTACAGCAAGCTGGACTCAATCCTATGGAGGCTTGAGAGATGGATGCCTTCGAAGGAAATCAGTGAGGAACTCGGGATTCCATTACGGATGGTAGAAAAGGTCCGTGGCCGCTGGCTACAGTCAGAGCACAAGAGGCGTCCGCCCCTAGCCATCAAACTCGGGTACAGGACCGCTGGTCAGGACCTACGAATACCCTACAGTTTGTAAACCAGCGGTGAGCACTGGAAAATCGCCCTGAATAAGCCCCGATCGGAAATCGGGGCAGGCGATTTGAGATCACGCAGTTTGCGCGTTGACCTGCACGTTGAGCTACACGTTGTCAAAGAGAGCCGACATGCTGATTCTGCGCCTTATTTCACAAGACTCGCCCGGTTCAGTTTCAACTGGCGAGACCCCTCGCCAAAAAATGTCAAAAGCAGTTGATCCTCACGACACAAAACATCTGTCTGAGGGCATTCTTCTCCCCCGGGGGATCGCCCGGCACGGTAGGAAGACTCCTCGTCTATGCTAGCTCGTCCAGTAGTGGAGAAATGTCTCGACTGTAAATGTCATGCTCCACGAAAGGTTTCTCCTTCAGAGCAGGCATACGGTTGGCCAGCTGGTCCTCAAACGTTGCAACCTCCATCTTGAAGAAGACCCCAATAGGAATCTTCTCGCCCCACTCGAAAGATTTCAGCAGAGCATTTCCCTTTTTCGAGTTAGTCTCATCTCTCACGGTAGGGTCCGCGACCCTACCATCATAACCCGTCTCCTCGAGCTTGTACAACCGCGGTGCCTTCGATGGAAGATCATCGCCAGCGTACCACTCTTTCGTATTGATGTCATTGTAGGTCGGACAAGTCTGGAGAACGTCCACGAACGCGCTTCCACGGTGCTCAATCGCCGCGCGGAGAGTCGCCTTCAAGTGTCTCACGTCAAGCGCGTAGCTTCTCGCCACGAACGTGTATCCAGAAGCAATAGCCATCGCGATCGGGTTAATACCTTCAACAATCGAAGGAGCAGGCATAGACTTCGTCTTCAAACCTTTCGGTAGTGTCGGCGAGGCCTGTCCCTTAGTCAAGCCGTAGACACCGTTGTCGTGAAGCACGTATGTGAAGTCGAGATTCCTTCGTCCCGTGTTGACGAAATGTCCCGCCCCAATTCCCAGCCCGTCACCATCTCCACCAACAGCAATGACCGTCAAGCTAGGATTCGCCAACTTCGCTCCCGTGGCGATAGGCAGGACTCTACCATGCAGAGTGTGGAAACCGTACGCGTTGACAAAGTGGGGAGTCTTGCCAGAGCATCCGATACCAGAGAATAATCCGATCCGATGCGGCTCAAGCTGCATCTCCAAGAGAGTCATCTGGATCGCGTTTACGATGCCAAAGTCCCCGCAACCAGGGCACCAGTCGTTGTGAACCTGGGTCCGATAGTTTTTCAGCTCAAGCATGGCTTAGTGTGACCTCCTTGGCACCATCTCTAACAACGTCCTTGACGCCCTCATAAACCTCGTTCTGGGAGAAGGGTCGACCGTCGAACTTGACGACCTTGCTGTCTATGGCTATCCCGGTTCTCTCGCGGATCAAACCGGCCATTTGTCCAGAATAGTTGTTCTCAACTGCGACCGTGCGTCGGGAACTTGAGAGAACCTTCTGAACGAAGTCTGTCGGGAACGGATTCACATATCGTATCTGCAAGAAATTCGTCTCGATTCCATCAGCCCTGAGATCCTCCATCCCATCCAGGATCGCGCCCTTCGTCGATCCCCAGCCGACCAAGGTAATGGGTGCAGACGTAGGCCCGTGTAGGATGGCTTTCTTCGAGTTAGGGATGACTTGACCAGCTAGCTCGATCTTGTTCATCCTCTTCTTCATCATCCGGACCCGGAGGTCAGCCGCCTCGGTGATGTGGCCATACTCATCATGCTCATCTCCAGTAGTCCAGAATACGCCACCCTTCAGACCCGGTCTAGCTCTAGGAGAGATTCCAAGATCCGTAAACTGGTATCTCTTGTAGTCCGGGCTCTTAGCAAGATCCGCTTCTTGAACTAGGTCTCCTCTATCGACCTTCATCCCGTCCGTGTTGAAGAGCGGAATGTCCTTGTACGTGCTCGCCAGGAACTTATCGGCCAGAATGATTACGGGAACCTGGTAGCGCTCAGCATAGTTGAAAGCATCGAAGGTATCGTAGAAGCACTCCGCAACATCTCCTGGTGCGATGATGATTCTGGGAAACTCACCGTGGGCAGCGTGGAGCGCGAACCGCAAATCGGCCTGCTCCGTCCTCGTCGGGAGTCCTGTGGCGGGCCCAGCTCTCTGCCATAGAATAATGACAGGACCTGGTGCCTCCGTTATTCCTGCCCATCCCAGTCCTTCAGCCATCAGCGAGAATCCAGGACCCGAGGTCGAAGTTGACGATCGTAGACCCGCGTGAGCGGCGCCCGTCGCCATGTTTATGGCCGATATCTCATCCTCTGCCTGAACCACGATCATGTTGTAGTCCGGCTGATGAGACTCGAGATACTCACTCTCGTCTGTAGCCGGAGTTATCGGATAGTACGTCTGGAACCCGCACCCTGCTTTCAACTTGCCTATTGCGATAGCCTGAACTCCACGTATCATCATCCGTTTCGCGCCTAACGGTTGCTTCCGCAACTTTATGGGGAAGGCGTTCTGCCCGAACATTTTCTTTGCATAATCGTAACCATGACGAGCTGCGCTGATGTTCAAGTCTCCAAGAGCTGCCTTCCGCCCCGTAAACCCTTCCTTGATTGCCTCAGTAGCTAGGTCAAAATCGTAGTCTACCAGTCCGATGGAAGCCCCGAGCGCAATGGTGTTGACCATGACTTGATACTTGCTCAGCTCCTTGTCTTTTCCAAATTCTTTGAGAGCATCAATCAGGAGGTCCATGTAGGGTACGGGAAAGAGCTTGATGTCATCTCTACCAAAGGATTCAGGCTGCAATTTGAGACCGGAGTCATAGATTATCCCACCACCTGGGCTGATCTCATGCCGATGGCCCCGGTGAGTGGGATGAACTTTGTTGAGGTCGCCGAACATCGTTTCCCTATCTAGCGCGACTAGAAGGTCTACCCAGTCGACGTGGGATCTGGGCTCCCGCGAGTCAACCCTCAACCGGTAATAGCTATGCTCACCTTTGATGTTTGAGTGATATTCGATATTGGCAAATACATGCAATCCGCCCCGGATGCATGCCTTCGCGAAATTCTCAGCGACGGAATTGATCCCGCTACCCTGAGGACCACCAATCATCCAGGTGAAACTGTTAACCATGCTCAACGATTATTCAACACTATTATTGCTGAAACCATAGAAATAATCTTGCTTGTACACAACCGTGCAGGCAAAGCAGTTGAATATCCACAGCTTCAGCTATGGGGTTTCGGCGACTAAAAACAAGCACTATATAGCCTATGCTCGGCGATCGAGACTCTAATTTGAATGGAATAAGACGAGCTTCAGCGGCCGAAGCCTATGGAACATTTCTTTTGACACTCGTCGGTCCAGGGACTATCACGGCAACCAGCTTGGCTGGGCTGGGGTCGACAGCGGCTGGGCTAGGGGTCATAGGACTTGCCCACGGGGTCGCACTATTAGTCGCGGTCTATTCAATAGGACACATCTCAGGAGCACACATCAACCCTGCGGTCACAATAGCGTCCTGGGCGACCAAAAGGCTGGAGCCCAGAAGGGTCGCGCCGTACATCATAGCCCAACTAATCGGTGCGACAATCGCGGGAGTAGCTCAGCTCGTCTTATGGTCTTCCAGCGACAACTACGCCGTGGCAAAGGCAACCAATCTTGGCGACACAACTCCTGGCTTAGGCTTCGGGGTCGGGGCTGCTCTGCTCGCCGAGGTTATTGCAACCGCCATTCTAGTATTCACAATATTCGGCGCGACCGACAAGAAAGCTGACCAGTCATGGGCAGGTGTCGCCATAGGACTGGTTCTGGCTGCGTCGATCTGGGTGTTCGGTCCCATATCCGGAGCTTCGCTGAACCCCGCTAGAACATGGGGGCCCACCATTGCTTCGGCAGCGTTCAGCCTCACGCCCTTCGCCACCTTGTGGATATACATCGTCGGTCCAATCTTCGGAGGGCTACTGGGCGGCTTTCTTTACGAAGTCGTCCGGTAAAGTCCGCTACGGCATCGATATTAGAACATCCACTCCTTCAACTCGAGTCTCATATGTTTCTGACAGGGACCACCGCGATGCGTTAACCTCTCGTCAAGGGCATAGTACTTTCCCGCAAACTTTCCTAAAAGAATCTCTCCTCCTTCGACTACAAAGCGGCGGACCGATTTTTCTACAACGTCTGACTCGGAGCAAAGTCTGGCCATGACCATTCCGGTAAACAAATCGAACAGACATTGGAAAGCTATGACGAAGGCGGAGGAGTGTAGTCAGGTTGACTCTCTGATTGATCTCGTTCGCCAAAGCATGACCGTGAAGAATTACTGTTACCTTCTTCACCCCATCAAGTTTCGACGTAAGTTGACGAATGTTCATCCCAATATCCTCCGCGAAAATCGGCGGACAGAACGGGGCGGTGAGATGATATTTTATGAACAGCACTCCGTCTTCTTTGATGTCGATCTCGTCGACTAGGTGCATCTCTGTTATCGGAAGTCCAATCTCTGGATCCACAACCTTCTCAAGCTCCTTTGTGATCTCATCCACTGTTACCATTTTGTTCTCCTCAATCAAATTGGTTATGATTTCATTTATGCATTCGTGTCTCCGGTCTAGCCGTAGACGATCAGTCCCCGGAGACAGCGATTGATTATTCGACTGTCTACCGATAATAATGGAGATCGCCGCGACTGGATTATGACATAGGTCATGTTTAAATAGGCTACTCGTCCTTTTTAACTGCCGTCTCTGTTTGATAATTCCCTGCGAAGTGGCCTCGAAGTCGGTTATCCCAGCCCTACGTGCACTTGTGGCTAGGGAACTCATAGAGGAATACGGATTCAAGCAGGAACAGGTCGCGAGGAAACTCGGAGTAACTCAGGCGGCCGTAAGCAAGTATCAGCATCAGGTCCGCGGAGAAGCTGTCGAGCTTGGAGCCGCCCCTGAAGTCAAGGCCATGAGTAAAGATATTGCGTCTATGTTATCCCGGAACCCTAACCCGCTGCAAGTTTCACAGAAACTGTGCCAGGCTTGCACCGATATTCGTGCGCTGGGCCTGATGTGCGAGACTTGCCGTAAGGTAGATCCCACGTGGGACGTAGAGCATTGCACAATATGCTTCGGAAACCATAGCTGCTCTGAATTAGTGACCATCGAACCCAGCAGCATTGGAAAGTATCGGCGTATCCCAGTACTCTCCTGAAGGATCCCCTCAGTTCATTATTCTCAAATTCGGGAGACTCTCCCAAAACCAGTCATACGCCTAACCTCTCATTAACTAGAATTCGATTTGGCGTTGAGTGGACTCGATTCTCAGAACTTCTCGAGGGCCATGAAGTTGACTAATACTTGATGAGTCTTCCGCTTGAAGCCTTTCGGTAGGGGCCCCTCTTCCTTTTTCGAGATTTCTCCTTGAGCTCGCGTCGTCGAACTAGCTTGTCTTCGACACTCATCTTACCTGATCACACGAATCGTGGCTGCTCGTCGATATCAACATTCGGGAATGAACTCTTAAATGGGTTAGACGTGAAGGGCGGTGCCTTAGCAAGGGAAGAAGTGTGATCAACTGATGCTAGGCCTGTTCGGGAAGAAGAAAAAACAGACTCCCACCGCAGGAAACCCAGCTGGGAACCCGGAGCCTTCGGTTCTCAATAAGCTTCAGGAAATAACTGGAAACGACGCTGAAATGTATCAATCTCTCTCCAGACTCCTCTTCCTCGACCCTAAGAAGATCACTACATCGTTCGAGGATGCTATTAGCCAAGCACGCACCTTTGAATCGATGGGCAACAAGACTAGGACTGAAGTGTGGTACAGGATTGCAGGTGGGATTGCACTATATCGAGGCGATGCTGAAAACGTCAGAAAGTTTTTCGAGAAAGCCTCCTCGATTGCCGGAGACAGTCGACCAGAATATAGGACCGTTGCAAGCCGGTCTCAAGACGCGGTGAACTTGGCTGGAAAATTCTATGAGACCATGTAGACAGAACAATTCATAGCAACAGACGGTTCCCATGCGGGGGTATGTCTTCCAGACATGATTCGGAATGGTGGTGCTCCGGGCGGGAATTTCAGCAGCTTGATGCCGCGTTTGAACCCGCGATCAACGGCTCTGGGGCTTATCTCCCTGTAAGCCTCCCCGATCTAGGGCTCGATTGGCCGCCCCACCACACTTTGAGGCAAAGGCCGCTATGCTAAACCGGGCTACACCACCGGAGCGATCGAACAGCTTGAACCCGGTTTCTTTTACCTTTTGGTAATAAACGAAGACCCAGAACCCCGGGGGCAATTTCTTCCCTGTTCAACGTTACTGATGTTTGTTCTCGTTCTTTTTTCATTTCGTGATTTTGAATCCTCTAAACTCTCCCAAATAATCCGACCATTCAACTTCTACTTTTCTAACGATCGCTCCCGGAGGACCAACATGGCAGAATCGAATCAGCTCGTCCAATCGCCCCTTCTCCCCCTCAGCCAATGCTTCCACTCCACCATCCTGAAGATTTTTCACCCAACCCGAGATTCCCAGTCGTCTGGCGTGATCAGTGATTTCCCGTCTGAAGAAGACTCCGTGTACGAGACCTGTGATCAGAATTCTTGCTCGGGCTTCCATTCACCAGCGCAAGAGCAGCGAAGCATTTCTCTCTTGCTTTAAGCTGAGCACAAGAGGAGACCTACAGGCGTCTCGTGATCAAGTGGTTGGAGGAGGGACAATCTGACGAACGGGTGCCGCAAGAGGAGGTAGAGGCATTTCCCTTGATGCGACATCTAGCTCTTCGAGGAAGCCGGTCAGGGCGAGTCCGTGAATTGCCGAAAATACATTTAGTGTCATGTACAGATATCCAGCTTCCTCCACGTCAAAGCTCAGTCCGTGTTTCATGAGGACGTCCCTTGTCCTAGGAAACGCAACAATTAGATCTCCGATGGTCGTCTCCGCGCGAATCGAATCTATCTCTATGGTGAAGACGCGCGAATCATCGAAGGCTTGAGATGGCGCTGGTTGAGCTGCGGAAGCGGTACTCGAAATGATGTTGCCCTTTTCTGCGAACTCTGTAATTGACTTTCTTTGCGGTTTCATGGATCGAGCGTCGGTGGGTTTGACATGCCTCTTGGAGACTCTCTTTGATCTTACCTTCTTGCTTCGATTTTTCTTTTTGGCCATGAGATTCACGGGATTCTCGACGGCGGGTTAACTAGGCCTATCGGCACGTAGTAGTAGGTGGCTCCGACTATTAATACGCTCGGACGTAGGGTCATGTCAGCTCTCGGAGGGTTGGGTTGACCAGGCTATTGGGAGACTTTGCATGAGCTGCTGCGATTGTTGAGAGGTTCGCATACGTAGCTCGTCGGCGAGTGTTTGAATAACTGGGGCCGAGTAGTCTTCAATCTGGCCATGGTCTGACAATCGAGCAATTACAGGGTCGAGAGGGATCGACCCTAGGAAATTTACGCTTAGCTGCTTGGCCAGTCTCTCGCCCTGTGGTTCTCCGAATACTTTGATAGCTTCACCGCAGTGGGGGCACGCGAGATAGCTCATGTTCTCTACCAGACCGAGAAGCTGGGCGTTCATTTTCTTTACCATGTTTACGGCTTTAGTGACGATGAGAGAGGCTAGCTCTTGGGGAGAGGAAACGATGATCACGCCGTCTAATGGTAGGGACTGGAGGACTGTGAGGGGAGCGTCGCTCGTCCCAGGAGGTAGATCTATCAGCAGATAGTGTAGGGAGCCCCAGTCTACGTCCCAGTAGAGTTGTCGAATGACGCTGTTGACTATTGGGCCCCTCCATATTACCGGCATTTCCGGATCATCTAGAACCAGGTTGATGGACATCACCTTGATTCCGGTCCTAGTTTTGATGGGGGTTATTCGACCGCTGGGACTCTTGGAGGGCCGCTCGCTAAGGCCAAAGACTTTCGCGATGCTAGGGCCGGTCAAGTCTGCGTCCAGTACCCCTACCTCGTATCCTAGCCTTCTTAGCTGGACTGCGAGCATGCTCGTTACGAAGGATTTTCCGACTCCACCCTTGCCCGATGCTATCGCGATTATGTTTCTTAATTCACGTTTTCCCAGCCGATCGATGCCTGGGCCCGGACCACCTCCTGAACCGTTTCCTTGCCCGGGCGGAGGTTGAGCTGCTCTGCTCTGGAGGCTCGTCCTAAGGTCGTTTAGCTCTGTCTTGGACATTGCCGTCGTCTCTACCGTTACAGATTTGATCTCGTCTGATTTCTTCAAGGCTTTCTCGACATCTGTTTGGAGAGTCTTTGCCAGAGGACAGTGAGCAACCGTCAGTGCAATGGTAACTTTGACATGGCTACCTTCTATCGAAACGTTTCGGACCATGTTGAGATCGACGATGCTGATGCCGATCTCGGGGTCAAGAACTCCGCGTAAACTATTGACAACAGAGTTCTTGTCTATCAACACTTGCCAATCTCCTAGGAAGGTTATTGGCCCCTAGGAGCGTGGGAAGGTATTTACACTCTCTTTCTCAACGCGAGCGAGTTTCCTCGAGGACGGGTCGGCTGATCACATGGGTCTGTATGACTGGCTCTTCTTTTTTCTTGAAGCGATTTGAACATGGTACCTGGCAGGGTTTAATGGATTGATCCTGTTTAGGATGTGATAGGGAACCAATGTCTGTCAGCGAAAAGACAAGAAAGGCCTTGAAGGATTTTGGTCTGACTGAGTACGAGGTAAAGGTCTACGTTTCACTGGTCGAGTCAGGCACCCAGGCTGCAAGCGAACTCAGCCGTACCGCTTCTATTCCCTACTCCAAGATTTACGAGATTCTGGGAAATCTTGAGCGGAAGGGATGGGTCGAGACAGAGCAGGGTAGGCCTAGCAAGTACTATCCCAAGGCTCCTTCTACGGCGTTAGAATCATCAAGAGCTCGGTTGGAGACGACGCTGAAATCGAGCCAAACTGACGCGATGGAAGAACTTCAACCGCTTTACGAGAAGAGAGGAGTCCGTGAGAAACCTGACATTTGGATAGTAAGAGGTCAGAACAATATTTTGGATAAGATTAGAGAGACCCTTGGACGGACGAGGAGAGAGCTTTTCGTGGCGATGCCGGTGGCGCCCGACCCGATCGTCTCAATGGCACTACCCGTCCTCGCATTGATGAAGAGTAGGGGAGTCAATGTCTCTGTTATGGTCCCTCAGACGACGAGCCGGGACACGATCCGAAAATTGAAGGGTCTGGCTCAGGTTCGTACTAGAGAACAAATGTTCGGTGGAGGGATCATCTCAGACGATAACCAGATAGTGATACTGCTAGGCGAGGATCCCCAGAAAGGATTGACGTTAGCCATATCCTCGGACCATATTGGCCTCGTAAAGTTTGGGAAGAGCTATTTCGAGTATCTCTGGGAGAGCTCAAAACCATTCACCTAACAGAGGGACTGTCCAAGGATTTTCGCGTTATCACAGTCCCAAGCAACAGATAGAATCATCCGCGGAAAAGGCAGTCTCGTGCCGCGAGAAAACAATTTTCGGCCCCCTTTTTTCCGAGAGGGGTCTCGCCAGTTCAAGCTGTTCTGGGCGATTCTTGCATCCTGGCGCGCAGAATGGAAAGGTCGACTGTTTTTCCAGAGTGGAAATCAAGCGTACGGCTCTTGATGAAAATCTCGGGATCTAGAATCGCTTATCCCGATTTCGGATCCAGGCTTGTTCTGCCCCTGCCGGGTTTGATGAAGAACATTCTGCGGCTTTTTCGGTTTCGAAGAGCGTGTAAACGTTGGATTACTCTTTGTTAATTCCCTCGCAGAGTCGAGTTTTGTGTCGCGGGGATCAACTACTTTTGACATTTTTTGGCGAGGGGTCTCGCCAGTTGAAACTGAACCGGGCGTGTCTTGCGAAAAAGGGCGCAGAATCAGCTGGTCGCCGGTTTTTGACATCGTGTAGCTCAGCGTGCAGGTCAACGTGCAAACTGCGTGATCTCAAATCGCCTGCCCAGATTATTGATCAGGGCTTGTTCTGCGCCTGTCAGGATTGAGAAAGAACAGTTCTTGGCATTCATTATCTTCTGCCCCACGCTGTTCCAATTCTACACGCGGGGACCCTCCTTTATCGTCGCTGGGTCCTGGGAAAGAGATAGTGGCGATGTGGGCCGCAAGGTAGTCTTTATTCGTCCACGGTCTTGGTGTAGTCCGGGCCTCACTGATCTGCGGGGGTACCAGAGCCAGGTCTAATGGGCAGAAGGCGTGATCATAGCCTGCCCTGGGCTTAGGACCCTGTGGCGAAGGCCTTCGTGGGTTCGAATCCCACCCCCCGCACCAATGAAAACGTTCTGAGTTTTCCCTCTGAACAATTGCTAGTTGCCTGATTGTTTGCTTGAAGGCAAGTCTACTCCGTTTCAAGCCCTATCACTTTCCAATTAGCTCGTCTCCACTCCGGCTATGTTTCCAAAAGATGCCGCCGTACCGGAATTCTGCGGTTTTGCACGCGGTACATGGATTGGGCAGGATGGCACAGAAGCCCGATTTTTGGAGTCATGGTACCATGGACTCGCGTATAGGAATTCCTGTAGACTTTACCGCTGCTCAGACTCTCCGTTTAATGAAAGAAGCCTTTCCGATCAGTTCTGCCTATTTTCTATCCTTGGAAATCTTGGACCCTTGATCAAGAGTCTGTCTGTCCTCTGATGCAATCCTAGACCCGTTTGGCAGGTGTATCTATTTCACCGCTGCTCATCTCTTTCTCATGGCTTTTCTGGTTCTTGCCAGCGCTCTGGCGGGAGCCAGAACCCTGACCGTATAGGCCGATTTTTTTGAGTGGCGGTGTCGGAACCGACTTATCAACCATGTAGCTCAGGCAAATCTTGCAGGAACCGGTCATGTGGAGCCGGGTGTCTAAGGCCTCTCCGTGATGGGCAAGAAAGAGGACAAGTCACGACAATTTCACGTTGACGCCGGGAAAAGACGGGAGCCTTGGGGCTTAAGCCCTTGGTTTTCGTCTGAAACTCTTTTTCGAAAGGCGTCTATCGATCGTAAAACCCGTGGCGGCAACTAAAAGTCCCGAGACTATTATCCCCAACATCAGATTCTCAGAGTTGTCGTTGAAAACCGCATTTATCATGTCCCCCTGAGCCCACGATCTCGCGGGGGCTGACACAGCTGCCTGAATTGAGTAGATTACCCCGTTTGTCGAAGGAGTCGCCTGTGGCTCCTTCGGAGTAATTGTAATCATTAATCCAAGTATCTGGTTCAAGTCGAAGGACCAAGTCTCCGCGTTAGATGAAAAGTCATAGGTCTGCTGCCAAGTGTCTACCGGAGAAAGAAGCTGGGTGAAATTGAACAAGTTGATCCTTGCTGTTCGTGATGCCAAGTCGGCCGTGGATACTCGGAAGAAGTTGACTATGTTACCATATGTGACAAGACCCCCCGTGCCAGCGCCACGCTCGAGTTGAGCGATCTGATTAGCAACCGAGTACAAGTACACGGCGCCAATATTGTTTACCTCGACACTTCCCACTGTCACGTTCTGCGGGACGTTAAACGACTTCCAGGCCATGTTAACTTGCTCAAGACCACCCTGAGACGTCTGAACTCCCGTCAAACGGAACTGGAGGGAAACGTTGAACCATTGAAACTGAGCACTACCTGTCAATGAAGTGGACGCCAACCGAAGGCTCAGATCCTTAACTGTTGCCTGAGGAACCTTACCATCAATTGCCGTTTGGACGAGAGATGCAAGGCTTGTCGAATTAGCTCCTGTCAGCGTTCCGTTATATGATGGCAGAGAGAAAGAGGGTTCGAGCCCCGTCAGGTTTTGGGAGACCTGAAGATTCAAAGTTACTAGGACGGAGTCTGAGAGAACAGTTGCATCAAAAACTGGAGGTGCAGGAGAAGCGTGAGCGAGCGGAACGGTTGGAAGTGTGGAAAATACGATGACAAGGAAAAGAGTAGAGAAAACCCGTCTGAGAACTCGCATGGTCACCACTTTCATCTGCTGGATGATTACTCCAAATCGATGCTCTTAAAGGAAGCCACAAATAATAATAATCGAGAAGGGGAAAACCTAACGTCTAGGCGCGGAGGTTCGCGGAAGCCACCGTCATCGACTGCCAAAATCGCACTAGTTATCATGGTTCTAGTGATCGTAGGGGCTTTTACCTATTTCTTCTATCTTCAGAGCCAGAGCAACAGTGTCACAGGGAACATAATTGACTGGCGGATGAGATTAACTTTCAACGATGCGAGAACCGGAACAAATTACACTCTTCCCCAGTTAATTGGAACCTCGAATGGCGCCTGGTCTAATCACACTCTTGACCCATTTGGGCCCCAGGGATACTCTCCTCTCAGCACCAGAGATACGAGCAGCGTCATCTGGATACAGTCGACAGAACCGGCGGTATTCAATTTCGGAGACTTCTTCAACGTCTGGGGACAGGTCTTCAATGAGACGTGCGTTTCGGATACAGCTGCAACCGTGATCGGCACTTACTGCTCTGCGGCCTCAGAGCCAGTCATCTATGATACCAAAAGTACCGGCGTCTATGATCCTTCAGGCGACTATAACGTGAGTGTAGTAAGCGACCTACCTATCGCGCTTCCGAATGCCGGCGCTCCACTTAGCTCTGATCCGCACATTCTATTTGTCAGCGTGAAAGGTAGTACAGTCTGGAATGTGAACGAGACCATCGTCTACGATGCTGATAACAATGGAGTATACGATCTGGGTGTGGATCGAATGGTATACAATGGTGTCGGCGCTCAAGCCCCGACGGCAGGAACGGCCCTCATCCAGGATTCCAGGCTCAAGTTCTACGACTGGAATGGTAACAACAGATGGGACGGATCAGTTCCCCCTCCCGTGCTCTCGGACGGGACTAACGTGAGATGTCTGAGCAGAGGAATAAACCTCTCCAACGGGAAGGACTGGCTCATCATACTCTGGTCCAGACTTTACAGCACAATATCAGGCGGTTGCATACCTACTGGCTCGTGAGAAGTGACGACTGTCATGACTGGCACTAGCTAGAGACGATATTGGCGGTATCATTGGATATCCCAATGTTCCGGCTGGTCAGCTGCGGGCCATCATTTGCGATGTCGACGAGATGGCAAGCGACCCAATGTCCCCTTTCCACCTCTATTAGAGGAGGGTCAATGTATGTGCAACGCATGTGCGCGTATGGGCAGCGCGTGTGAAATCTGCAACCTTTGGGCGGATCAATTGGGCTCGGGATCTCCCCGCTTATTACTCCTCCCGTTCGCTTAGAATCTGGATCAGGTACGGGGACTGCTGCAATGAGTGCGCTTGTATACGGGTGAAGAGGACTAGTGATGATTGTCTTAGTGTCTCCCACTTCCACGATCTTGCCAAGATACATGACCATGATCCTGTCGCACATGTGACGCGCGAGCGCAAGGTCGTGCGTTACGTAGAGGAAGGATGCTCCTCGCTTTTGAACGAGCGACAACATGAGGTTTAATATTTCAGCCCTTATGGAGACATCGAGCATTGACACGGGCTCGTCTGCAACCACGAATTCAGGGTCTAGAATGAAGGCTCGGGCGACAGCCACCCTCTGCCTCTGTCCACCACTCAGTTCATGCGGATATCTTAACATGAACTCTTCAGGAGGGACTAGTTCTACCTCTCGAAGAATCTGCTTCACGCGTTCAGTGACTTCCTCACCTGATTTCGCAACACGCTGGATGCGAACAGGCTCTGCCACAATATCCTTGATCAACATCCGCGGGTCCAAGGACTCGAAGGGGTCTTGAAAGATGATCTGCATCTCTCGTCGAAGAGGCTTCATCTCTCCAGAGGATAAGTGCGTGATATCCTTGCTCTTGTAGCTGATTTTTCCGCTAGTTGGTTCTATGAGGCGGAGAAGCAGCTTCCCTGTAGTGGTCTTCCCACTTCCGCTCTCGCCTACCAATCCCACAACCTCTCCTTTCTTGATAAAAAGGTCTATTCCATCGACTGCCTTTACTGAGATGGCGCTCCGAGAAAGGCTGGAGAGAATCCCTTGCTTGACGGGATAGTATTTCTTCAGATTCTCGGCAGAGACTACGATGTCGTTTTCCATCTGTCTATCCTCCCAGCGTCTCGCCTAGTAAAGGTGACATGCGACGTAATGTTCTCCTGGACCCTGTTTTTTCAGCTGTGGATTCTCTTTCTTGCAAATGTCCATTGCGTAAGGACATCTTGGGTGAAACTTGCATCCCGTTGGAGGATTTAGGAGGTCTGGCGGCTGACCGGGTATGGATACGAGTTTCTGCCTCTCCCCCTTTATCGTTGGAAATGCTTTGATCAGTCCTTGCGTGTAGGGATGCAGGGGCTCCTTGAAGACTGACTCGACATCACCATACTCGGCTACATTCCCCGCGTACATAATTGCCAGTTTTTCGCAGACCTCTGCCACGATCGATAGGTCGTGACTGATCATCATCATTGACAGACCAAGTTTCTCCTTCAGGTCCCGCATCAACTGCAGTACCTGGGCTTGCACGATAACGTCTAGTGCAGTTCCAGGCTCGTCTGCAATCAATAGCTTGGGGTTGCAGGCTAGCGCCATTGCAATGAGGGCCCTCTGTCTCATTCCTCCGCTGAATTCATGTGGATAGTTCGAGACTCTTGATGGTTCGACTCCTACCATTTCTAGAAGAGCCTCAGTCCTCTTGAGTGCTTCCTCTTTCGAAACGTCCGGTTCATGGAGTCGGATGGCTTCGATTATTTGATCTCCAACCTTGAACACAGGATTCATTGCGTTCATAGCTCCCTGGAAAATTATGGAAATCCCCTTCCATCTGATTTCCTTACGCATCTTAGAGTCTGAAAAGGGGACTATGTCAGCACCGTCGAAGAGAATCTTGCCTTTTCTTATCTTTGCACCTGGAGGGAGAATCTTTAGAATGGAGAGAGCGATGGTCGTCTTCCCGCACCCAGATTCTCCGACAAGCCCCATTGCTTCGCCCCTTGCTATTTCGAAGCTAACATTCTCTGTGGCCCGTACCCAACCTCGAAGGGTCTGATAGTTTGTCGAGACCCCGTCTAGTTTTAGTATTGGCGTCGACATGTTTGACATGCACAGGGTCTAGTTACGCTGGCCAGGGAAAGCCGTTAAGATAAGCTTTGGGTAGTCCTGATGCGGTTTGGACTCGTTGGTCTACAATTGCGGGACAGTTGCTCAGCGGCGTCTTCTTAGCCGGGGATTGAATAATTCATCCATCGCGTAGCCTAGGAGGATGAAGGATAGCGAGAGCAGAGCTATCGACAAGCCGGGTGGGATGATCCACCACCAAGCGAGATTCGAAATGCTCCCGCCCGCAGTGTTGGCGGCTCCCAGCATGGATCCCCAAGTAATTACTGTGGGATCGCCTAGGCCGAGAAAACTCAATGCGGCTTCCGTTACGATCGCGGCTGGAACGGAGAGGGCGAGATTGACATACGTCAGAGACACGATGTTTGGAAAGATATGCCGGGCCGTGATGTATCCTGTCCCTGCTCCCGAAGCCTTTGCGGCTTCGATGAAGGGCCTTTCGCGCAGGCTTAGTACTTGTGAACGAATGATTCTCGCAAAGCCCATCCAGCTAAAAAATCCGATCAGGAGTATGATATAGATCAAGCCCGAGCCAATTGTTGCCACCAAAACTATGAGCAAGGGAAGAAACGGAATTACGAGAAGCATGTCTGTAGTCCTCATCAAGACCTCGTCGACTAACTTGCCTAAGTAGCCCGCGGTTAGGCCGATCAGGAGCCCAACTCCAATACCAATGAACGTAGCGAACAGCCCTACTTCAAGAGACAGCCTCGATCCGTAGACTACTTGGCTGAAAATGTCGTGGCCCGCGTCGTCGGTGCCGAAAATCCCCCAAGTGTTTCCGAGAAGACTCAGCTGGAAGTCTTGCACGTCAATGGTTCCGACAAATCCTGCGGGAACGTGGATCTGCAGAACATACTGGTAGTCAGCTATCTGTGCGGCAAAGACATAGGTCGCAGCAGAGAACTGGGCACCCAGGCCCAACTTCGCGTTGAATGTCGACTGAGAGGAGTCGATCGGAGGGCTGGGAAGGTGTTGTCCTGTCGAATTGATCTCGGTGGGAGACCAGAAGACGAACCGGCTGACGCCGATCCGGTCGACGAAAGCAGTTACAGTGAAAGGCTTGCCGATCGAGTTCGGGACGTCAACTATTGCAAACCCAAGCAATCTCTTCGGCGATCCCTGATAAGGATAGGAGAGTTTCTCAGTCAGTTGAACCGTGCCGCCTGTCAAAGGCGATGCAAAAGTAAGGCGTACCGAATGGGCCGCCTGTTTAGAGATCGTAGCTAATCCGGTCGCGTTCAATGTCAGAGCAGAGAACTGAGCGTTCTGGCTGTATCCCAAGGGCCCGTTGAACGTCGTGATCCACGAAGGGGGATCATACGGTTCTGACACTGAAGCTCCCGTAGGAGCATATGGCGTGAGAATGGGAGCTGCGACCGCGAGGAATACGAACAAAAGGAGCACGACCATTCCGACGGCTGCCAGTTTGTTCTTCAAAAGTAGCAGTAAGAAGTTCTTGAACCTAATTAGCAAAAAAGGAACGCGAGTCGGCTGCGACAATGGCTAAGCTGTCACTCGTATTTTATCCGGGGATCGATCATGCCGTAAACGATATCGGAGATTAGGTTCGCGCCGATAACGCAGAGAGCTATTATGTAGAACATTGCCTGCAGTACGGGAAAGTCATGCCATCCGATGGCGTGGTAGAGCCATAGGCCGAGTCCGTCCCAAGTGAAGATCGTCTCGGTAATTATGGCTCCCCCTAGAATTCCTCCAAATGCCAGAGCCGCGTTCGTAACTATGGGAAGCGAGGCGTTCTTCAAAGCGTGCTTGAAGAGCACCACTCTCTCCGAGAGACCCTTGGCACGCGCAGTTGTGATATAGTCCTCGGTTAATGCCTCGCCCATGGTTGCTCTTGTTAACAGAAGATTCCCGCCATAGAAGAATAGGGTGAGGGTGAGAGCCGGCAGGAACAGGTACCTGATCCTGGTTAGGATCTGGTCCGGTAGTGAAGGAGTACCGAGTATCCAGCTTGACGGTGTGACTCCCCCCGGAGGGAACAAGGGGATCCATAGTGCGAAAACTAGTAGAAGCACAAGCCCCATGAAAAATGTTGGGAGAGAGAATGTTGTCAGTGACACTGTGACCATGGAACTGTCGAACAGTGTCCCTCGTCTAGAAGCCACGAGGACTCCTAGAAAGATGCCGACGGCTAGAGAAACGGCCGTTGCGGTGCCGAGAAGAGTTAGAGTGTTCCAAAGTCGACCGGTCGAGATCATGTCCGATAGGACGGAATTCCCCGACTGTTGAGACTGACCAAATTGAAAGGTCAGCATGTTTTTGAAGTAGATTGCAAACTTGTCCCATACTGATGGAGCTATGCACTTGTTATCGGCGGTGAAGCCGGTACAGAGCCCCAGGTTAATCTGAAGATTCTGTATTGCCTGTGGGTTTCCGTGAGCCCTGCCAGTTAGGTTCGCAAGCGCTCCGTTCGGGCCTGGAAGAAGTTCGAATATGGCAAAGTTCACGATTATGACAAATATCACTAGAATTGCAGTGTTGAGGAGACGTTTCACTAAGTAACCCCTGAGGCCCAATAACCTTCACTTCGTAACGGATCAGATCTATAATTTAGCCTTGCGGTCGCTCAGCGCCGGCTCAACGCCAAGAAGTTAGCGGGGTGTATTCTCTAGCCTTTGTGAATAAGAAAAAGAAGGGAGAGGGGCTTGGTTCGAGGTTTCAGACTAGCATCCGGTTGTGGGACAGTTGAACGGGTCTATCTGCGGGTCTATGCCTGTCAGTGACGAAAGGTTTGATGTTCCGCCGTAGCTGGTTACTCCAGCTCCGAAGTAGAACGCTACTGTTGCTAGGTTTTGGATGTTGACTGTGCTGCCTGGGGCAATGTTCGAGTTGACCCAGTAGGCGTCAGGTCTTCCGAAGACGAAAGCCGCGCTGGCTAGGTCCTGTATGTTGACTATGCCGTCGTTGTTCGCGTCGGAATAGCTGATCTTGTAGAGGCTGCTACTCGTGGCAGCAGAGCCACCGTGAGATGTCTGATCGCTTGGGCAGCATCTAACGTAGAGAGAGTTCCTTGTCAGCAGTATTCTTCCGCCAGTGTCTACAGCTTGTCCTACCAAGACGTTGCCTGCGCTCTCAGTGCATGAGCCGCCTATGTGTCCAGCATTCGTGAAGCCTGTTGGAACAAGACATGACCAAGGTCCATCACCGACGAAGATGCCTGGAGTACTGGTCAGCGGGTTGTTGGCTGTCATTGGGTCGAAGGCAAGGCTTGCACAGACAGAGGTAGAAGTCGCTGGGTCTCCACAGTACGGTGCCCATAGAGCTTTCTCGAGGATGAATACTCCTCCGACGTTCAGCTCGTAGAATGGGCTCTGTAGAGCAAGTACGACTTGGAGTGTCTTGCACGCTTGTCCGGGGCCACAGTCAGTTCCGACAGCACTAGCCACGTTGGCTACAGCTGGTCCGAGATTAGCAGATGGAACATCTCTGTACGCCAGTATAGAGTATGCTACATCCGTAGCTGTCACCGGGTTACCATCCTGGAACTTGAGATCGTTCCTCAAATGCCATGTCTGGGTGGTGCAGCCGATAACTGGTCCGGTGCCTGGACTGGTGCATGACTGGGTTGGGTTGAACGTGGATGTGTGAGTGGTAGTCTGCCAGTCGATGAGTTGACCGCTAGCAGCGCTCTGGAGCGGGTTCAGGAATAGCATTGTATCAAACACCTGGGAAATGACTTCTGCTTCCCAGACCGTGGTGTACTGGAATGGGCTTAGTTGGCCTGTTGTCTGTGAGAATCCTCGCCGAATTAGTCCGTTGTCCGATGCTCCATTTGCTCTGCCGCCTGGATTGTATATTGAGTTTGGAGCGTTGTAGCCAGGTACCTGGCGCGCGTTCAGTAGAGTCGCGAACGCGGTCTGGGTTCCTAGTCCGAGAGTGTTGACAAGGCTCGACTGAGTATTGACACATTGGGTGCCTGTGCACTGCTGGAAGTTCCAGCCGTTCAGCTCAACGAAAGAGCTGATCTGGCTGTATACGGGAACATCCATTGCGGTGTTTAGGCCGTCCAAGGCTGTTCTGGAGAAGAGAGCACCGAAGGTCGTTGCAGTCGAGAATTCCCCTGCTGACGAGTCGGTATCGAACTGTGGGTTACAGTACAGCACGTAGTCGTTAGGCTGAGACTCAGGAATACCTCCACAGGTTCCACCGCTGAACTCACTGTTGAATAGCCCATAGAGATGGTCAGGAGTGCTTGCCAGTGAGAAGCCTCCGGTATAGAGCTGCCAGCCGTTAGGACCGTTTCCACCGGCCGATACTGGTCCATCACCGAAGATGATACCAGCAATCTGGCCAATGGTGTAGTAGTTTGGTGTCGAGTTGGGGCATACGCCGTAGCAGACGGTGCCACCGCCAGCGCTGGACGGTGTTCCAAAGATGGCGTTCAGAGTGTCAGTCATGATGGTTCCGAACTGCTTCCTTCCAGGACTTGTGCGTACGTAGAAGATGATGTGACCGTTTGGCACAACGTGTGGATAGTTGCTCGGAGTGTAGGGGGCTGGAAGAGTCGCGTTTGCAAGAGCATTCGCAACATTTTCACAGTTAGAGCCTGAAGGTCCGCCGACAGTGAGACCCATAGCAACGAAGTCGTCACAGGCAGCTCTCAAGTCCGCGTGACCAGAGTAGCCTACTCCAGGAGTAATTCCTGAGCCGGTGACCTGCCACCATAGGGTTCCGCCGGAGATGCTGTCAGAGACAAGGTTGTACGCTGAGGTGTCGGGAGATCCGCCCGTGCATGCAGAAGCCCACGAGTGGAGGCCTGAAACTCCACCAGTGTTGCAGTCCGCGGCAGATAGCTGGGCAGAGGTTGGTTGAGTCAATCCTTGAGCCGGTGGAGCCATTATATTGTCACTTGTGGCTGCAGCGCCAAAGAAGCCGCTCACGAATGTTGGTACGTCAAGCGTGTGGCCGATTGCGGCGCCCATTAGGGACCGGGCGGGCGCATTGTTCACACTGCTGATGCTGTTCCAGTTTACGTGAAACACAATCGCGTGGTTGAGCCCACCCGTGGTCGAGATAGTAGCTGATCCGCCGTATATGCTGGAGGTTATCTTGTAGGTTCCGGCAATTAGGCAGGGTGTGTTGTATACGCCGTTCGGAGTGGCACCTCCAGAGTCGCTGACGGTCGTGGATGGCGAACCACTGGGCTGGTTAGCAACCGTTAAGGTGTTGAACGCATCCTTGACTACTGCGTTTGCAACTTCCTGATTCTGCAGCGTTATGCTGAAGGAGTCATGGGCTGAGTCGCACGCAGCAGTAGTGCTGACCGCGGTTATAGAGGCCGGACTGGTTGTCCTGCTGGTCGTCAGCGGGATTCCCATGAAAGCGGTTCCGGAGTTGACTTGCAGGTCGAAGATGCCAAGCTCACCGGTGGGTGTAGTGCAGAAGTAGCTTGGGTTGAAGGCGCTGTCGCAATAGGCAGATGAGCTTCCAGATCCCAAGTTCGCAGGCAGAATCGGCCAGTCAGTAATATCGACCTGGCCCAAGCTGAAAGCGTTGAACATGGCCTGGAAGTCGCCGTACACAGAGATGATCATTTGCTGCTCCTGGGGTCCAAAGGGCGACCAGCGAGTGTTACCACTCTGCTGGGCTCCAAAGACCGCTGGAACGGAGATTTCTGAGGGCAAGAACATGAGTACAGAGAGACTTATCATTAGAGCTAGAATTGGTGTCTTTGCTCGCATTTTTTCTTCGAAGCCTCTTTCGGCCCCTGCGGGCATTTAAGATTATCCAAGACTGCCCAAAAAGGGGTCGCTCAAGATACCCCGAGGAGGACAGGGAAAGCTGACGCGCTAGGGAGGCTCGGGTTTTCGACGTCTCCTCAAAAAGACGCTGACGATGACCATTACTGCCACCAATAAGACTACAACGCCGACAACCAGTAGAATCGCATTGTTTGAGTTGCTTGCAACAACCTGAAACTGTTGATCAAATGTGGCCCCTGCACAGTTCGGATATCCGTAGAGACTGGCAGTGGCCTCGATGTTGTATACCGCTAGCGCCAAGTTGGTGGTTGATATGTTGAACGGGTATGATTGTATCTTTCCAGGTGCGATCGTCAGACCCGTCGCAGAGCCCAGGGTAGCGTTAGGCGGCCCGTATCGGACGGTTATGTTGAACTTCTCAGTAAAAGTTCCATTGTTATGAACTTGCACTTGGAGGTTTTCGCTCTGACCGGGAGCGATCTGGCTTTTGGCGAAAATACTTGAAACCTCAACGCAGTGACTCGCAGGGAGGGTTATGGATAAAAGCTGGATCTGCATTCCTTGGAAGCCGGAATCCGAATCTTCAACCGTGAGACGTATCGAGAAATTGCCTGCAAAGGACGCCCCCCCCGCTCCGCCATGCGTGAACAAATGAGTCATAGTTGGAAAGATTGTTGTCGCATTGCCGTTTCCCGACTGATCTCCAAAATCCCAGAAATATTTTGCAATGCCATGACTGAAAGCGTTGGGATTGTCAGGATCGAAACTGGTCGTAGCATTGAAAGTAACCGTCTGACCCTGCGCAGGGTTCGGTGGAGAGAAGGTGAAAGCGGCGACGGGGCCAGAAGTGCCTGCAACATTCTTGAAGTAACCATCAGAAGTGTCAACCCCGACTAGTGTATTTCCGACCAATAGCCTTGACCAGTTGGGTGCTCCTGTTGGACAGCCGGGACATACTCCTCCAGGCGCACCCGCACCACTCCCTTCCTTGGCCATGCCAGCGGCAAGAGCGAGTGGGCTAACTCCTCCAGCCTGGACAACTGTGAAGGTGATGTTGACAAGCATACCCGTAGCAGTATTCACCTGGCCCAGGTCGACCACTGACATTCGTAGTGTCCCAGGACCGTTATAGGTGGCGGGTGATACGTACGGGCTAGGAAATATCGTGTTAGTAGTATAGTCGTAGGACGAGACAGTGATGTACCTCTGATCATAGTACAATACGAACTCGTACCCGTTGAATGGGGTAGGGGCATTCGTCACATTGACCTGGACGAAAAACTGTGAGCCAACATGCAAACTCGTATCGGTGATATTGGCACTACCGTAGGTGCTGCTGAATACTCCGATAACAGGGGCTGGGCCGGGCTGAGCGCTCACGATCTTTGGTACGGAAGTTGATAGAAGGCCGGCAAGGACAATGAGCAAGATGGCTAAAGTTTTCGCTCGCGAGCATTCCAAGAAGAACGGCCCCTTCATCCCTTGATCGTCGCTGGGTTGATACTCCTTAAAAGTTTATGCGGGTTGCAGGACCGAATAAGAAAGCTCTTGCGCTCATTCATGACTTTTCGGAGAATAGCACATGCCAGCAAATCTAGCTCCGCTATTCGCAGTATTCCGGCGAATTATCGAAACTCTCTGCTGAGAGCGTTCATATGGCGGGAAGTTTGTTGGACTTGCGTTTTCGCAGAAGTAGAAACGTCGCGGCGATTACCGCGACCACAGCAACTGCTACTCCTGCGTATAGCAGGATCGACGTGCCAGGATTTGGCGAAGTGATTGTCACGGCTTGTGAGGTCGCGAAGGTTCTTCCCGCCGAGTCCTTGACAGTAAGGGTCACGTTGAACGATCCCGCCGTTGAATAAGAATGGGTTGGCGTCATACTAGTGGATGTTGTGCCATCGCCGAAATCCCACGAGTATGTGTAGCTTCCCGTCCCACCTGTGATCGATGGTGTGAAGGTTACCGATTGCCCTGTCTGAGTCGATGCTACGGATGGATTGATGGTCACAGCTAGAGGTGGAGCCACTGAGATTGTGGAGAACCCGGCTTCTTCAATGCGGGACACAGCCGCGGAGCCTGTCTCTTGAGCAAGAATTCGGATTGTGAAGCTTCCCGAGGATGAGTAGGAGTGGGTCGTCGTTATCGTAGTGCCTCCAGTTATCGTATTCGAAGTACCGTCGCCGAAAGCGATGTTGTACGTGAACGTAGACGATTTGAAGGTGATGGGATAGGCGGCGTTGTATGCAATGTTGGCGACTATTGTAACGGAACCTCCGGGGGAGGGCAGGCTTGTACTAGGACTGATTGTGACGGTGTATGCTGGGGTGGCTCCGGTAACGTTGACTAGGAAGAATGCCGTGGTAGTCGATGCGGAAGCTAGAGCTGGAGAACCCGCGTCGGTAAGCTTGAGAGTGT
>Ga0209686_1000249_pt1 | contig 28205 bp, 19 predicted proteins | sample GraSoiAngelo_126_FD_185883 | JGI IMG/M metagenome (GOLD analysis project Ga0209686, IMG submission 185883) | Grasslands soil microbial communities from the Angelo Coastal Reserve, California, USA - 14_0927_09_20cm (SPAdes) (version 2) | ecosystem: Environmental > Terrestrial > Soil > Grasslands ...
TGACGGTCACGCAGACGCAGGGCGTGCAGTCGACGGGAACCGGCAATCGCCCGAACCGGATCTGCGACGGATCGCTGTCGAACCCCACGATCGATCGATGGTTCGACACGTCCTGTTTCGTCGCGCCGGGCGACGTGACAGGCACCTACGGCGACGCGGGGCGCAACATCATCCGCGGCCCCGGATCGTTCAACATCGATGCGTCCGTCATCAAGAACACCAAGTTCGGACACTACAACACCGAGCTCCGGATCGAAGCGTTCAACGTGCTGAACCATCCGCAGTTTGCCAACCCCAATACGACGGTTGGCAACGCGGCGGCCGGCACCATCTCGGCGATGCTGTCGAGTCCCTCGTGCTCGCTGTGCGGCACGACCGAGCGGCAAGTACAGCTCGCGTTGAAGGTGAGATTCTGAATCGTTAATCCCTGATCCCTGATCCGGGATCCCTGATCGTGAATCGAGGATCGTCGATCGTCGATCCAATCCCGGATCGTCCATCAAGGATCCCGGATCGACGATCAGGGATTGGGAGTGAGGATTGGCGATATGGGATCCCGGATCCAGGGATCAGGGATTAAGGATTGAGTGCATGGTCGATCGCAAAGCGCTCCCCTGACCACGCGGCCGCAGAGGTCCATGGCTCCGCCGGCGCCGACCAGAAGGGGTCCGCCGGCGGCAGTCCTAACGGCAGCAGGCCCACCGAGCACAGATATAAACTGCCCGTCGAGATATAGGTCTCTCCAATTCCGGGCTGGTGCCCGCAGAATCCAATCCGCAACCAGCCGTCCGCATCGAACGTGCCTGCCGCATCGATTGAGCGACGAATGACGGCCGTCAACGCGGCACGGACCTGTGACGGCGACATACCGTCAGGAAGCGCGCGGCGGAGCGCCATCTGTGCGAGCAGGTGGAACGCGCCGAACCGATAGGCGAGCGATCGGCCGATTGGCGGAAACGATCCATCCGGCGCGATGAGCCGTTCCTGCACCGCCGCATAGCGTTGTGCCCGCTGCTCGACGCGCGGCATCATCTGCTTCCACCCGGCGTTTTCGTCGGCGCATGCATCGAGCACGTCGAGCAGCATCGGATGGATGACAAAGCTGTTGTAATAGTCCCAGTGGAAATCGGGTCCGTCGCCGTACGCGCCGTCTCCCTTGTACCACTGCTCGTGCTGCCGCAGAGCGTAATCGACCCTCAGGCGATCCCACTCGGCGTCGAGCCGCTTCAGTGCGGCTTCGATCGTCGCGCTGAACAGGAGCCAGTTGTTGTAGCCGGGCACGATGGTGCGCGTGGATTCGAGTGCCGCGACGAGATGTCGCTTCGTCGCCTCGTCGAGACTCGCCGACAGCGCGGTCGGTGCGCGCAGGAGCGCCTGCCCGAGGAACGCGGCGTCGACCAGCGGCTGCCGTTCGCGGGTGAAGTTCAGGAAATCGGCCGACGAGGGGGCGACGGCGTGCGCGATCGCTTCGAGCGCAAGCGCGCGATATTTCTCGCGCGACTGGCCTTCGACCGTGTCGTCGGCAGCCAGTTCGAGCCACGGCGCCATGCCGGCGAGCAGCCGTCCGAGCGCTTCGAGATGGGTGACCGATCGCCGATCTGCACCGGGCGCCTGCTCGACGGGCATGCGCGCCTTCAATCTTCCCTGCGCGAGGTTGGTGAGCACTGGATCCGCCAGTCGGCGCATCACGTCGACCCAGACCTCGCGATCGCCAGCGCTGCTCGCTGTGCGCTGCCCGCCGGCGCTTGTGTTCGCGACGAGTGCGAATGCGCCAGCGCCCGCCGCTTTCAGGAACTCGCGTCGCTCCATGCTCGCCTCATTCGCGGGTTCGATGATGACTGCAGTTGCGTACCACGGGACGTACTCACGCCGAGCGCGCTGAGCTCGCGGAGAACCTCAAAGAACAAAGAGTCCCCGGCGTGCTCCGCGACCTCCGCGTGAGTTCGTACGTGACATGTATCGGCATTGCCGCTGCTCTTGAACCGAATACTTCCGTCAACGAGCGTGCTGTGCGCCGCCGCGCCCCGCCGGCGACGTGCGCTCGATTCGCATCACGAACCCGCCGCGCGGGCGCATCGTGACGCCTATCGTGTCGGTCGGCGCGACGGCCTTCGTCTCGCTCGCGAACTCGCGATCCTCTGCCCCGTCCCGCACGATGCTCGCCGTCCAGGATCCTTATCCATGACCTGGTCGCGCCGCTTGCCGTGAGGCAGCGTATACCGTTCGTCGATCGCTCTCGTGTCGGATGCTCTGACGAACGTCAGGTCGGCGTCGAATGCCTGGTCGGCGCGGCGGACGCCGAGCGGAGAGTCCGCGAGGATTGGCCCGTTGTCGCGCATCACCCGCCAGAGCAGCCGTCCATCGGCTTGCCGCGCCACGCTGATGGTCGTACGGCCGTCAGGGGATGTCACCGTCCATGGCGACTGCGCCCACGCAACCGGTGCCGCGGCGATGACGACGAATGCCGCCAGGATCGTTCTCATGGGGCCAACTTTACCGCATCGCGCGTCTTGACTTGCAGAAGCCCATTTGCCACGCTTCGACGCGGTGCGAAGAAAGACGACCAGGCACGGACTCAGCCTCGCCGATGCGGCGTACGACGCCGTCCGCGAAGCGATCCTGCGCGGACAACTGAAGCCCGGTGCGCCGCTGTCGCGGCGGAGGCTCGCCACTGACCTGCGCATGAGCGTGATTCCGGTCACGGACGCGTTGCGCCGCCTCGAAGAGGACGGCCTCGTCGAGAGCCGGCCGCGCGCCGGCACCCGCGTACGTATTCCGAGCGAGAGCGACGTCCGGGAGCTTTACGAGCTGCGCGAGGCGCTCGAATCGCAGTCGGCGCGGCTGTTTGCCGAACGCGCGACGCGCGCGGGCCGGGATGAAGTGCGGCGTCTCGCGCGCGAAGTGGACACGCTGTTCGTCCGACTGGGCGGCGACGAGAGCGGCAAGATAGCCTTTCGCTTCGTCGTCCACACGACGCACGTGCAGTTTCACATGCGCGTCGCCGAGCTCGCGGGTTCCAGGCTGGTGCGCCAGATGATCGACCGCAAGCACGTCCTCATCCTCAACTGGTTGTTCGACGTCGTCGGCCGACGCACGCCGTTGCCGCCGCATTTCCACGCGTCGCTCGCCGACGCGCTCGCGTCGGGCGATCCCGTCGCGGCGGATGCCGCCATGCGGGAGCACGTCCGGTATGGCCTCAACGAAATCTCCAGACGCATCGGCGCGCTGGCCGCCTCCGAATGGAGAGAACGCCGCCGGCCCCAGCGCCGCAAGCGAGCCATCAGAAAAACAGCATGAGGAGGCTTCGCGTTGTCAACGGTCAATGCTGAATGCCGAATGGCAAAGAGTGCAGCGATGTGGGTAATCTCGACGGGCCCCTCCGAGCGAATTGAGAGATGAAGATTCTCGTCGTGGCCCTCGCTGCGCTGCTCCTGCAGTGGCCGCAGTTTCGCGGACCCGACGGGCTTGGCACGTCGGACGCCACCGGCCTGCCGCTGACGTGGGGAGAAGGGAAGAACGTCCGGTGGAAGACAGCCGTGCACGGACGCGCGTGGTCGTCGCCGGTCATCCTCGGCAATCAGGTGTGGGTGACGACGGCCACGCCCGAGGGCCGTGAGCTGTTCGTCGTGGCGCTCGACAAGGACACCGGAAAGATCGTCCACGACCTGAGGCTCTTTGACGTCCCGAACCCGCAGGCGAAGCATTCGTTCAACTCGTACGCGTCGCCCACGCCGGTGATCGAGCCCGGACGAATCTACGCGACGTTCGGCTCGCCGGGGACAGCCGCGGTCGACACCAACACAGGAAAGGTGATCTGGGAACGACGCGATCTCGAGTGCAATCACTTTCGCGGCGCCGGTTCGTCGCCGATTGTCTACCGCGACCTGCTCATCATGCACTTCGACGGCAGCGACATCCAGTATGTGGTGGCGCTCGACAAACACACCGGCAAGACAGTATGGCGGACGCCGCGCTCCGTCGATTACCAGGATCTCGGTCCTGACGGCAAGCCGCAGGCGGAGGGCGACTTTCGCAAGGCGTTTGCGACGCCGCACATCGTCATGGCGAATGGCGAGCCGATCCTGGTCAGCATCGGATCGAAAGCGACATATGGTTACGATCCGATGACGGGCAAAGAGCTCTGGCGGCTCGAAGAGCGCAGCAGCTTCTCCGGCAGCACGCGGCCGGTCGCGGGCAACGGTCTCGTCTTCTATGCGACGGGATTCAACGCCGGCCACATTCTCGCCGTTCGCCCGGACGGGCGCGGCGACGTCACCTCCACGCACGTCGTCTGGCGCGTGACGCGGGGCGCGCCAAACAAGCCGTCACTCGTACTCGCCCGCGATCTGCTCTTCATGGTCAACGATACCGGGATCGTCACCTGTCTCGACGCGCGCACGGGCAACGAGGTCTGGCGCTCGCGATTGAACGACAGTTATTCCGCGTCGCCGATCTATGCCGACCGACGTGTGTACTTTTTCAGTGAAGAGGGAAAGGCAACGGTGATCGACGCGGGGCGCACGTTCAAGGTGCTCGCCGAGAATCGTCTGGACGACGGCTTCATGGCGTCGCCGGCGATCGACGGCCGCGCGCTGTTCCTGCGCACGCGGACGCATTTGTATCGAATTGAGGATAGTAATTAGAGTCGCTTGTCCTTCCGCCTGAAGGCGGAAGCCACGAGCCGTTCCTTAAAATCTTGTGGCTTCCATCTTTAGGTCGAAGAACCTACAGGCGCGGCACGGATAATCCACCGTCGACATTGATAATGGAGCCCGTCGCGTACGGCAGGTCTCCTCGCACGAGTGCGGCAACAACCCGGCCCACGTCTTCGGGTTGGCCCCACCGCCGCTCGGGGACGAGGCCCTCGGCGATGCGGCGCTCGTACATTTCCTTGACTGAGGCCGTCATGTCGGTCGCGACAATCCCGGGGCGCACTTCGTACACCGGAATGCCGTGCTCCGCGAGACGCGCGGCAAACAACTTCGCCGCCATCGCGAGCCCCGCCTTGGTGACGCAGTAGTCGCCCCGGTTCGTGGACGCCATGTCCGCGGACACCGAGGTGATGAAGACGATGGATGCGTGGAACGCAGGGTCCTGCGCGCGTCGTGCGAGTTGATCGCGTGCGATGGCCTGCGTCAGGAAGTAGGGTCCCTGCAGGTTCGTGCGCACGAGCTCCTCGAAGCTTTCCTCTGTCGCTTCGAGCACGTCGGCCCTGACGCGCGGTGCGCGCCCCGCGTTGTTGACGAGCGCGTTGATTGCCCCCAGGCGCACGTGTACCTGATCGACGAGCCGGCGGCGTTCGCGCGGGCTCGCCAGATCCGCGGCGATGTAATGGACGGTCCCGCCGCTCTGCCGCAGCGATTCGAGCACCGACACGACGTCTGCTTCGGGGTGGACACCGCACACCGCGAGATCCCAGCCGTCCCGCGCGAGCGCGCGCGCGATGCCGAGGCCGATCCCGCGCGTGCCGCCAGTGATGAGCGCGGTCGGGTGCGCGGCGGCGCTCATTGATCGGGTGCCTCGTCGCCCTCCAGTTGCTCGGCGGCAAAGAAAGTCAGGTACGGCGCGTGCTCGGCGAGGCGTTTCACGTACAACGCGGCCTCACGCGCGTGGTAGTCCCCCCACTGGCTCGATTCGCCGCGCGGCGTCGACGCACCCGGCGGCACGTAGTCCCATCCGTTCGGCCAGTGATAGACCGAGTGCAGCAGCAGCCCCTGGTGATTCGGATCGATGCTGAGATAGGGACCCGTCTCGTCGAACAACGTGTCGAGGATGAAGAGGCCCGCCTGCTCGTATTGCGAGGCATCCTCGCCGCGTCGGGAAAGAAAATGCGCGAGGCGCAGCAGCCCCTGCGCGGCAATCGCCGCGGCGGAGCTGTCCACCGGCTCGTGCTCGTTGAACGGATTGGCGGGTCGCTCGCGGCAGTCGGGCAGCGCCGCCAGGCCTGGCGCGCCGGCATCCCAGTACGGCACACCGTCGGCCGCCGCGATACTGATGTAGTGATCGCACGTCGCGCGCGCCGCCTCGAGCATCATGGCTTCGACGGAGGCGCGGCCGCCGCACGGTTCCAGCGCCGCCGGCGGGACGACGTCCAGAAATTCGAGCTGCTCGGCGAAGCCGAGCACCGCCCAGGCCAGTCCGCGCGTCCACGTCGTAAAGGGCGAGTAGCCTTGCTGCGTGCTCGGGCCGCGATAGGTGCCGCTCGCGACGTTGAACATGCTCTCGTGGGCGGTCCGCCCGCGGACGTCGTAGCGATCGCGTCCATTGCCGTAATACACGTTGTAGCGCGCGGTCGCGTGGGCGTGCTGCACGAGCCGGACGAGCAGGTTGATTTGCGTGTCCTGCTCGTCGCGCAGCGTGTGGCCCAGGATGAAGGCGAGCGCGAGCGCACGCAGCGATCGGATCGTATCGACGAACAGCGAATGCGCGCCGTTGAAGGAGTGAATGAAACCGCCGTCGGGTAACGCCGTCCACCGGCGCGCCTGGACGGCGCCGCTCACCTTCAACGCCAGTTCGTAATAGCGCAGTTCGAATTCGCTCGCTTCGATCCGCTCCTCGACGATGAGCCGCCAGAGGTTGCCGTAGGTGCTGACGTTGTTGAAGCCGTGGTCGTGCACGCCCATGTGTGTGAGGTGCGGCGCCATGCGTTCGACCGTCCGCAGCCGGCCCAGCTCCAGGAACTCGCGCTCGTCGGTGGCGTCGAACTGGAGCAGCGCCGATCCGAACTGGAACCCTTGCGTCCATTCCGTCCAGCCGCGCGTCTGGTACTTGCCCTGCACCGTGAAAACGGGCGCGCCGTCTTCAGGACGCCACGTGCTTTCGATCGATCGGATCTTCGCGCCGGACAGTTCGAACAGACGGGTGATCTTCGACATCAGATCGGCCGGCGTTCTTCGTCGATCGGCTTGAATCATCCGGCGTCATGATAGCTCGCCTCCACTGATTTGGTGATTTGGGAATGTGGTGATTTGGGAATTTCGCACGCGTCGGGGGGAATTCGCACGGCCCTTGAAGCACGCGCGGCAGCGCGAGCGTGCCGAATCACTCAATTACTGGATCGCCAAATCACCGAATCATGCGCGGCGCTTATGATTGGTGCCGATGAGGGTTCCGTATCAGCAGATCCATGACGTGCTGCGGCGCGTGCTCGTTGAGAAGGGATTTGAAGGTCCACGCGCCGATTTGTGCGCGCGTTTGTTCGCCGAAACCGATAGAGACGGCGTGTATTCGCACGGCTTGAATCGGTTCCCACGATTCATCCGGACGATCGAGAACGGGGTCGTCGAGGTGCACGCCGAGCCGATACGCGTGGCCGCGCACCACGCGCTGGAACGCTGGGACGGCCAGCGTGGTCCGGGCAATCTCAACGCTCATGCGTCGATGGCACGCGCGATCGCGCTCGCACGGGAACACGGTGTCGGATGCGTCGCTCTTGCGAACACGAACCACTGGATGCGCGGCGGCAGCTACGGGTGGCAGGCGGCGGAGGCGGGCGTCATCGGCATCTGCTGGACCAACACGCTCGCGAACGTCCCGCCGTGGGGCGCGAGCGAGCCGCGGATCGGGAACAATCCGCTCGTCGTGGCGGTGCCGCGCGCTGACGGGCACGTCGTCCTCGATATCGCGATGTCGCAGTTCTCGGTGGGCGCGCTGCAGACCTATCGCGCGCGGCAGCAGCCGCTGCCTGTCATGGGTGGCTACGATGCGGAGGGCCGCCTATCGACGGATCCGGCGGCAATCGAGGCATCGCGGCGCCTGCTGCCGATTGGATTCTGGAAAGGCTCGGGCCTGGCGGTGCTGCTCGACATGGTCGCGGCCATCCTCGCCGGTGGACTCGCAACGCACGAGGTTTCGCGCGATCCTGAACGCGAATCCTCGCTGTCGCAGGTCTTCATCGCGATTGACCCGTCGCCGCTCGGTGGTCACGAGAACATCGCCGACGCGATCGTGGAGCATCTTCATGCAACGCCGGCTGCGGATGCGCCAGTGCGTTATCCGGGTGAACGCACGCTGGAAACGCGCCGCCGCAATTTTCTTGAAGGAATTCCGGTTGACGAGGCGACGTGGCGGTTTGTCTGCGGGCTCTAGCTCACATCATCGACTGTCACTTGTCCACGTACGAATCACGCGGAGAGCGCGGAGGCGCAGAGGAAAGCCGCGGATCACGCTGACAAATGCGGATCTTGTCACGCTGTCATCGTGATGGCGCCGAGAAGACAGCTGAACGAAGCGGCTGCTCGACGCGTCCGCTGCGCCGCGCGACGCCCAACGGCCGGCCGAACGATCTCCAGGCCGGCCGCAGCGGACGCGTAACGGGCAGCCTTTCTTTCCGCGCTCTTGCGCCTCTTGTATTTTCTCAGCGTGAGATCGTCTTCTCCGCACGCACGCGACACGACTACGCGCGATGCCGCAAATCCCTTGCGGTCGATGACAGCGATTCTGCAGGCAGCCGCAGCGTGAGCACGAGCAATCCTTCGGCGATGAGCGCGCACGAGAGCACCAGCAGGCCGCCTCTATATGCGCCGGTTGACTGGCGCAGCCAGCCCATGACGGATGGACCCACCCACCCGCCGAGATTGCCGACGGCGTTGATCAACGCGATGCCCGTGGCCGCCGCGGTGCCGCCGAGCAGCCGCTGAGGGATCGCCCAGAACACGCTCATCACCGATCGTTGTCCCGACTGCGACAGCGTGAAGCTGAGCACGAGCAGCAACACGTGATCCTGGAACGTGGCGGCCAGGATCAATCCAACCGCTGCCATGGCGGCGCACCCGGCGACGTGCCAGCGCCGCTCACCCGTCCGATCCGAGTGGCGGCCGATCCACACCATTGCCCCGAGCGCGATGACGAACGGAAACGCGGTCATCGCACTGACGACGAACCCTCCCGCGCCGGAGGCATCCTTCAGAATCTTCGGCAGCCACAGAAACACGCCGTACGTCACGATGGTGTTGAGGAAGTACACCAGCGTCAACCGCCAGAAGGTGCCGCTGCGCAGGCTCGCGGCCACCGACCCGTGTCCTCCGGTGCCTCGCCTGGAGCGTTCCTCGCGCATGGTCGCCACGAGCCACGCGCGATCCGAGAGAGGCAGCCACGACGCGTCTTCGGGACGATCCGTCAGTGCGCGCAGCGCGATCACCCCGAGCGCCACAGCCGGCACTCCTTCCAGAAGGAACAGCCATTGCCAGTTGTGCAGTCCGAGAGTACCGTCTAGTTTCATGATCGCTTCGGACACAGGTGCGCCGACCGCGATTGCAATCGGTGCGGCCATCATGAACAGGGCATTCGTGCGCGCGCGTTCCGCTTCGGGGATCCAGTACGTCAGGTAGAGCACCATGCCGGGGAAGAACCCCGCCTCGGCGAGGCCGAGCGCGACGCGCGCGCCGTAGAACGACCAGGTGCCCGTGATCAACACCGTCGCCATCGACACGAGGCCCCAGACAATCATGATTCGCGCGATCCAGCGCCGCGCGCCGATGCGCTCGAGCAGCAGGTTGCTTGGAATCTCGAACAGGCAGTAGCCGAGGAAGAACAGGCCGGCGCCGAATCCATACGCGGCGTCGCTCAGTCCAAGATCGCGCTGCAGCGGCGTGGCGACGAATCCGATGTTCACGCGATCGATGTACGCGACAACGTAGCAGATGAACGCAAAGGGGATCAGCCGCCGCGTCACGCGGCGTATGACGAGGCGTTGATCGACACGATCAGGTGGTGACGCGATGGCCATGACACCCCGCGAGCTCCGGTCCCGGCTGCTGGGCCCCATTGGATTTCCGGTGACGCCGTTCGATGCGCGGCTCGCGCTGGATCGTGCCGCGCTCCGTACCAACCTGGAGGCGATGCTCCTCGATCCGCCCGCGGCCATCGTGGCCGCAGGCGGGACCGGGGAACTCTATTCGATCACGCCCGCGGAGCACGCTGAAATCGTGCGCGTGGCGGTCGAGGCATGCCGCGGAAGAGTGCCCGTGATTGCCGGCGTGGGATTCAATACCGCGCTGGCGACGGAGCTGGCCGCGACCGCCGCGCACCTTGGCGCCGACGGCATTCTCGCGTTTCCGCCGTACTACCCGAACGCGGATGACGCAGGGCTGTTCGATTATTACGCTGCGATTGCTTCGGGGACCGAACTCGCGATGCTGATCTACAGCCGGGATTGGTTTCATCCAGGACCGGCGTTCGTCGAGCGCCTCGTATCGCTGCCGTCGCTCGTGGCGTGGAAGGACGGGCAGGGTGACGTGCGCCGGCTGCAGATCCTCATGTCGAGCCTTGGCGATCGGCTGACGTGGGTGGGCGGCGCGGGCGACGACATGGTGCCGGCATATTACGCGGCGGGCGTCCGCAGCTACACGTCGAGCGTCGCGAACGTGGCGCCGCGTCTCGCGCGCCGGGTGCACGAGCTCGCCTCGTCGGGCGACCGCGATCTGCACGCGGTGATGGCGGAGATGATTGTGCCGCTGTATGCGCTGCGCGCCCGACGGCGCGGATACGAGGTCAGCGTCATGAAGGCGATGATGGACGAGGTAGGCCTCGTCGGCGGGCCCATCCGTCCGCCGCTGCCGCGGCTGACGGCGGAGGACCTGGCGGCCGTCCGCCGGCTGGCCCCCGTCTTTCGAAACTGGCATGTCAGTGCTACTTAGTGCGATCAGCCAACTGTACCGCTAAAGTAAGTTTACTTTAACGTTAAAGTTTGCTATCACCTCCCCGGCGGATCCATCCGGAAGCCGCACAGGAGGGGAGATGTCGAACGGTCTGCGTCTACGTCCGGGCTTGCTTGCACTCCTTGCGCTGCTCACCATTGCGCTCCCGATTCCCGCGGTCGCACGGCTCGCGGCGCCGCTGCAAAGCGTCACCGGCTCGATCTCCGGAACGGTTGCCGACGAGCAAGGGCAGGTCATTCCCGGGGCGACCGTCACGGTGATCAACGAGCTCACGAACGATCCGCGTGCCGTGGTCACCAGCGCGAACGGCACGTTTCAGGTCACGAACCTTGCGCCGGGGACGTACACGGTGCGGGTCGAGATGCAGAACTTCCGCACCGCTGAGCGCACGCACAACGTGCTCACCGCGGCGGAGCGGCTGCCGATCGGCACAGTGACCCTCCCGGTCGGCGGCCTCGGGGAGACGGTCGTCGTCGAAGCCGTTGGTACACATGTCAACACGGAGGAGACCCAGCACAGCGGTCTCATTACGGCGAAGCAAATCGAGCAGATTCAGGTGAAAGGACGCGACGTCACCTCGCTGATGCGGCTCCTTCCAGGTGTGCGGTACGAGGACACGGTGGAATCGCTCGGCGAGAGCTTCGGGACGCTCGTGCCGCACGTCGGCGGCCAGCGCCGTGACTGGAACACAATCATGATCGACGGCGTGCTCGGCAACGAGATCGGTCAGGCCAACCGCATGGCGCAGCAGATCAACCTGGACTCGGTCGCCGAGATCAAGGTGCTGCTGAACACGTATCGGGCCGAGTACGGGCGGACGGGCGGCGCACAGGTGCAGATCGTCAGCAAGAGCGGCAGCGCGCAATACGCGGGGAACCTTTACTACTACGGCCGCAACGAGCGGTTCAACGCGAACAATTACTTCAACATCCTTGCGGGCCGCGACAAGCCGCGCTACCGGTTCAACACCTACGGCTTCAACCTGGGTGGCCCTATTCCGCGGCTGAACGGGCAGGACAAGAAAACGTTCTTCTTTTATTCGCTCGAGGCGCCGCTCACCGAGCGTCCGGGTCCGCTGCGGCGGTGGACAGTGCCGACGGCGCTCGAACGCGCCGGCGACTTCTCTCAGACGCTCGACAGCGCGGGCCGGCTGATTGTCATTCGCGATCCGCTGACGGGCCAGCCATTCCCCGGCAACCGGATTCCGAGTAGTCGCATCAATCCGAATGGGCTCGCGCTGCTGAACCTGATGCCGCTCCCGAACGCGCCGGACAGGAGCGTGACGCTCGGACAATACAATCTACAGACGCAGGAAACGGCGGAGAATCCCAAACGTAATCAGATCGTCCGCATCGACTGGAAACCCTCGCTCAGCGACAGCTTCTACTTCACCTACAAAGACTGGTACTCCGACCAGCGCGGGAGCGAGGTGACGGCGGGACCGAACAAGTGGGGCTGGTTCAACACCCATTACCTCAACACCGATCGCGGCGGCAGCGCCAACTACACGAAGATCGTCCGGGCGAATCTGGTCAACGATGCGGCATTCGGCATCCGCCAGCAGACCGAGCAGTTCTATCCCGTCACGGATTTTGACTGGCAGCGGATTACCAGATCCGATGTCGGATTCAACCTGGGGCAGTTCCACCCCGAGTTGAATCCGCACAACGTCCTGCCGAAGGCGACGTTCAACGTGCCCAGCTCACCGAATCTGACCTACGACAACCGGTGCTGCCTCGATGAACAGGGGGAGGCGTGGCTTTATTCCTTCCGCGACGATCTGACGTGGATGGCAGGAAGGCACACGTTCAAGGCGGGCACGTACATCGAACGTCTTCGTAATACCGAAGGCAGAGGGGGCGTTGGCGCCGGCCCATGGGCCGGTCAGTTCAACTTTACCGTTGACACGAACAATCCGTTCGACACGCGCCACAGCTTTGCGAATGCGCTCCTCGGATCGTTCCGCGACTACACGGAGGTTGACGGCTTCGCCGAGGTCGAGGCGCGCCGTTCGCTGGCCGAGTGGTACGCGCAGGACACGTGGAAACCGGCCTCGCGGTGGACAGTCGACTACGGCATGCGTTTTCTGTGGTACGCGCCGTGGTATACGAGCCTCCCGGCAGCGGTGTTCGTCCCCGAGCGATACGACGCGGCGAAGGCTCCACGCCTCTACCAGCCGGCGGTCGTCAATGGCCAGAACGTTGCGCTCGATGCGGTGACGGGACAGACGCTGCCAAACATCTTCGTGGGCAGCTTCATTCCCGGCACGGGCGATCCGTTCAATGGGATGGTGACAAACGCCGATCCCAATTACCCTCGGGGCTTCCGCGATAACCAGGGCATCCACGCGGAGCCGCGCGTCGGCATCGCATGGGACATCTTCGGCAACGCGCGCACCGCGCTGCATGCGAGCGGCGGCGTTTATCACAACGCGCACATCACGGCCCGCAGCATGGACAGCGCCGCGAGCAATCCGCCTGCGGTGAACACGCCCAGCATCATCTACGGCACAATGGACACGCTGCTGCAGCAGGCGGCATTCTCGAGCCGGCCCAGCAACGCGTTTGGTCTCGAGCGCGATGCGAAGACCCCGACAAGCTACAACTGGTCGGTTGGCGTTCAGCGCGAGATCGGGTGGGGCACCGTCGTCGACGTCACGTATGCGGGCAGCGCGTCGCGCCATCTCGAGATCGTGCAGAACATCAACGTCGTTCCCGACGGCGCGCGATATCTCGACATCAACCCGCAGAACCGCAACCCGCAGAACCCCGGCAGTCCGTTGCCGTCGGAATTCCTGCGTCCGTTCCGCGGCTACCAGGACATCAACATCCGGTCGCACTTCGGCACGTCGGATTACAACGCGGTGCAGCTCCAGATCAATCGTCGTTACATTCGCGGCCTGCAGTTCGCGGCGGCCTACACCTTCGGAAGAACTCGCGGCATCGCGGACGAAGACGAAGCGGCGATCAGCGCCGTGCGCCCGGTGCACGACTGGAACTACGCGCCGTATTCGTCGAGCCAGCAGCACAACCTGGTGATCAATTACACGTGGGATCTGCCGAAGGCGCAGAGCCTCGGAACGAATGCGGTGATCAGGCACGTGTTTGGCGACTGGCAGCTCTCGGGCGAGAACGCATTCGTCAGCGGCGACTGGACGCCGGTGATTCTCGCGACGACGGATAATTTCGACTTCACGGGAGGCGACGGCGGCAACGGCGGCGATATCGGCGGCGGCGTTCGGACCGTGCGTCCGAATATCGCGGGCGATCCGGCGAGCGGGGATCGGAACGCCACGCCTGGCGAGCCGGGCAGCTGGTTCAACGTCTCCGCATTCGCGCGTCCCGGCGGCCGCGGCGATTACGGCAATGCGGCGCGCAACGTCTTCCAACTGCCGCCGATCGTGAACTGGAACCTGGCGCTCTTCAAGAATTTGCCGATGGGCGGCAAACGCCGCCTGCAGTTCCGGTGGGAGGTCTATAACCTCCTCAACTCCGTGCAGTTCGATCTGATCGACAACACCGCGCGGTTCGATGCCAGCGGCGCGCAGGTGAATCAGAATTTCGGGAAGGCCACGCGCGCGCGCAACGCGCGAATTATGCAGGGGGCGCTGAGACTCGTGTTCTAGAAAAGCTGCCAGCTGCCAGCTGCCAGCATCCAGCCTCAGCTGCTGGTGGCTGGCGGCTGGTGGCTGGCGGCTATCTTCGATAAGCCACCAGCTTCAGCTCCGTCATCTCTTCGATCGCGTAGCGCAGCCCTTCGCGGCCGAAGCCTGAGAGCTTCACGCCGCCGTACGGCATGTGATCGACGCGGAACGTGGGGACGTCGTTCACCATCAATCCGCCGACCTCAATGCCGTCGATCGCGGCATTGACGACGCGCTCGTCGTGCGTGAAGATGCCGGCCTGCAGTCCGTACTCGCTTCCGTTCGCGGCCGCGATCGCCTCCTCGACGTCCGCGTAACGCTGAATCGTGAGGACCGGCGCGAACACTTCCTGGCAGTTGACGCGAACGCTCGCCGGCGCCGCCTCGATGATTGTCGGTTGCCAGAGACGGCCGTCACGGGTGCCCCCCGCGATCACCTTCGCACCGGCCGCCTTCGCTTCATCGATCCACTCACCGATACGATCGGCCGCCCCGTCGTCGATGACCGGTCCGAGATCCGTCTCTTCGTTCAGGGGATCGCCGGCCGTGAGCGCCTCGGTTCGCCGGAGCAGCTCCGACAAGAACGGCTGGTAAATCGTGTCGTGCACGTAGATCCGCTGCGCCGAGATGCACGACTGGCCCGCATAGGTGAAGCCTCCCCACGCGACGCGCTCCGCGGCGTGAGCCACGTCCGCGTCGTGATGCACGATCACCGCTGCGTTCCCACCAAGTTCGAGCGTCACGCGCTTGCGTCCGACGCGCCGCTTCAAGTCCCAGCCGACCGCGGGACTGCCCGTGAAGCTGAGGAGCTTGATCCGCTCGTCCTCGACGAGCGCTGACGCGTCGCGCGTGGTACTCGGAACCACGGCGTAGGCGTCCGCTGGCCAGCCCGCTTCCACGGCGATGCGACCCAGCGTAATCGCAGACACGGGCGTCTGCGACGCGGGCCGGATGATGACGGGATTTCCCGCCGCGAGCGCGGGCGCCACTTTGTGCGCTACGAGATTGAGAGGGAAGTTGAACGGGGTGATGCCCGCGATCGGCCCGAGCGCGACGCGGCGCACGTGACCCTCGCGACGCTCGAGGCCCGGGAGCCAGTCGAGCGGCAGAATCTCGCCGCCAATCCGCCGCGCTTCTTCCGAGGCGACCTTGAACGTGAAGATCGCGCGGTCGACTTCTCCTCGCGCGGTCTTGATTGGCTTGCCGGCTTCGAGCGCAATCGTGACGGCCAGGTCTTCGCGGCGCGCCGCGATCGCATCGCTGATCGCTTCGAGGACCGCCGATCGCTTCCATGCCGGCAGCGCGCGAGTGAGCGTAAACGCTCTGGCCGCTGCCGCAATCGCGCGCTCGATCTCGTCCGGTCCGGCCCGGTGGACGACCGCCACCGTCCGGCCGTCGTACGGGCTCCGCACCTCGAACGTGGCGCCGGTTTCGACTGTGCGGCCCTCGATCAAGGGACCGGCGGCGGCCACGGATTGGACGGACTCAGCCACGGATCTCACCGACTATCACCAATCAGAGCAATCGGACAGCGTATGCAGTAGCAGCAGGTGTTGACCGACAACCGGCAACCGCCTATGCCACGATTTGCGCGAGCGTGTCGCGGTTGATCTTGATGTTCATCCGCTTGCGGGCGCCCGCCATGTAGGATGCGTAGAAGCGCTGCTTGCGTTCGTTCAGCAGCTCCGTCTTGAGCGTTTCCTTCTGCTTCTCGAGCTCTCCGGCTGCCGCGTTGCTCTTTTCGACGACCTTGACGACCGCCGCGCCATTCTCGGTAACGATGGGGTCGCTGACTCCATTGACGGGCAGCGCGAACGCCACGGAATCGATCGCGGGACTGACGCCGAGATCAGCAATCGGCGCGCCGCGCGCGACGAGCTCTGTGGTCTTCACCTGCAGGCCGGCGTCCTTCGCGGCCTTATCCAAATCCCCCGATTTCAGCGTGGCACCGAGCGCCGCCGCCTTCTGCCGCGCTGCCTCGATCGCCTTGTGTTTGAGCACTTCGTCGCGGACCTTGTTCTTCACTTCGTCGAGCTTCGGCACGGACGGATCCTGCTTCTGCAGCACGGTGATGAACGCGAAACCCTGGGGTGTGCGGATCGGATCGCTGACCTCGCCTGTCGACATCGTGAACGCCTGCTGTGCGACCGACGGCGCCATGCCGATGCCGGCAATCGGCTCGTCCTGCTGGAAAAATCCCGATTCCCTGACCTGCAACCCGCGGGCGCGTCCGACCGAATCGAAGTCCGCCGGCTTCTTCAGATCCTTGGCGACATCGTCGGCGAGCTTCTGCGCCTGGCTCTGCGCCTGGTCCCATTTCAGTTGATCTTCGATTTGAGCGCGGACTTCGGCGAGTGTCCGCTGCGAGGCCGGTTTCTTGTCGACCAGCTTGATGATGTGGTAGCCGAACTTCGTCTTCACGAGATCGCTGATCTGCCCCGGCTGCAGCGCGAACGCCGCGTCGTCGAACTCCGGCACCATCCGTCCGCGGCCGAAGTAATCCAGGTCACCGCCCTTGGACGCGTTCGAGTCGTCCTGCGAGTACTTCTTCGCGAGCTCCGCGAAGTCGGCGCCGCCCTTCGCCTTGACGAGGATCTCTTCGGCCTGCTTTTTCACCGCCGCATCGTCCTTGCTTTCGGTCTTGAGAAGGATGTGGCTCGCGCGCACCTGCTCGGGGGTCGAGTACTGCTGGATGTTCTCATTGTACGAGCGCTCGATCTGCTGTCCCGTGACGGTCGCCTTGGCGCGCATCGCTTCCTGGTCGATGGTGAGGAATCGGATCCTGCGCTTCTCAGGGATGCGGAACGTGTCCTTGTGCTCGTCGAAGTACTTGCTCACTTCCGCGTCGGAAGCGACGAGCCCTTCGCGGAACTTGTCGGCTGGAAAGGCAAGGACCGCGAGCTTCACCTTCTCGTTGCGCCGCGCGAACTCGCGCGTGACGTCGCTGTCGCTGATCGTCTGCCAACCCGTCAGCGCCGCCTGCAGCTTTTCGGAGACAATGCCGCGGCGCACCTGCTCCTCGAATTCATCGGGCCGCATCGGCGGATTCTGCATCCGCAGAAGCTGACGATATCGTGCGTCTCCAATAAACTGCCCGTTATCCTGGAACGCCGGCAGCGCGAGGATCCGTTCGCGCACTTCCGCGTCGCTGGCCGTGATGCCGAGCCGCTGCGCTTCGGCGAGCGCCGCCTCCTCTTCGATCAACTGCTGGATGATGCGCTGGTCGACGCCCAGTTGCTTCAGCAGCTTCTCATCGATGTTGCCGCCGTACGATGCGCGGTACGCCTGCATCTGCTGCTGGTAGACGCGGCGGAAATGCGCGGCCGTAATCTCGCGTCCCTCGACCTGCGCAACGACGGCGTTGTTGGCCGCTCCTTCCGCGGAATTGCGCATGAAACTCGGGATGTAGAGAAGGATGAAGGAGACGACGACGATTGCCAGGCTCCATTTCAGCCAGCCCTTGTGTCGCCGCATCCGGTCGAGCATCGTCATGGGCGTCGAGAACCTCGAAAGCCGGCCCGGTCAGGCGCGGTGGATTGTAACTGACGGAAAATCCAATTATGCCATGACGTTGGATGACCTATGCCTGAGCTTGACGCGCGACTGGACCGGGGCGCAAGATTCGGTTCTCGCCACAAAGAGCCCCGGGCCTCATATGACCAGTCCGTTCCACGAAGCCGCCGCGGCCGACGCGTTGCCACCCATAGTGCTACTCGTCGAGGACGATTGCGACACGCTGGAGATATATTCGAGCTATTTCGAATCGGCCGGATTGTGGGTGGCGACTGCGACCAACCCCACGGAGGGACGCGCTCACGCTCGCGAATTGCAGCCCAACCTGGTGGTCACCGACATCGGGTTTGGCGGGGAGCCAACCGGCGTGGATCTTGTGCGCGCCATCAAGCACGACGTGCAAACGGCGCACATTCCCGTGATGGTGTTGAGCGGGACGGCCGTCGAAGACCTCCCGCCGGACACGCGGCGTGAAGCGGACCTGGTTCTCCTCAAGCCGGTGATGCCCGATGTGCTGCTGACCCGTGGGCAGGCGCTCATAACGGCCAGCTCCACGCTCCGCGCACGCAGCAATGCCGCGCTGGAACGCGCCTACTCGCTGTTGGATGAAAACCTGGCCGCCCGCCAGCGTGGACGCGAATTCGTGGAAAAGCTAGGCAAGCGGACGCGCGCCTGCCCGAAATGTGGATCCGCGCTGGAATGGCTCGAACGCGGCACGATCAGCGGCGTCGAGTACGACTACTACCGCTGGTGCCTCAAGGGTTGCGGCCTCTACTGTTACGACCGCCGGGCGGGAGATTGGATTAAGCTCGCGGGATAATTCCTAGGTCTGCCGGCGTCCCCTCCTGTGCTATATTTGTGCTGAACAGAAGGACTTAGAGGGATCCGGCATTCCAATGGGACGCACAGCCGATTGACCGGGACCGGTCGGCCGTCTCGCCGCCTGTCCGGCACACGTGTGCCGCGCCGACGACGGGCGACGTCATCGGTGTCTGCGCGCACGGATCTCGCCAGCCGGCTTCGGCCGCTGCAGAGCGGCCTTCGCGCGCGGCTTTCGCGCGCGGATGTTCTGGCCGGACTGATCCGGGCCGTCAATTCCACGCTGGATCCCGAACGCGTCGCGGATGCGCTGGTCGCGCATGCCGCCGACTGGCTCCCCGCCACAGGATGGCTCGTGCTGGCAATTGACGATGCGGGACGGATGCGCGCCATGGGTGCGCGTGGACTGACAGCGGCGCTCGAACCAGGAGCGACCGCGGTCGGCCAATGGGTGATCAAGAGTCGCGACCTGTGCTGCACGGCCGATGTGTCGCTCGATCGGCGCTTCGGCGGCGCCGCGCCCGCGGCAGTCGTGGCGTTTCCGCTCGAATGCCGCGGCCGTACGGTCGGGGCGCTCGTCGGGATGGACCGCGCGCCGGCCTCGCGTGACCCGCGGTTCGCGCCTGCCACGCAGGCGGCGCTCCTCTCGGCGCTCGAGTCCGGCGCCGTCGCGCTGGATAACGCCTTGCGCGTGCAACGCGCCGAAGCGCTGTCGGTTACCGACGACCTCACGCAGTTGTACAACTCGCGCTACCTCTCGCAGGTCCTCCGCCGCGAGACCAAGCGTGCGTCGCGCAGTGGACGTCCGCTGTCGCTCCTGTTCATCGACCTCGACGGTTTCAAGGGGATCAACGACAGTCACGGCCATCTGTATGGCAGCCGCGCGCTCGTCGAAGCCGCGAGCGTGATCCGACAGAGCGCGCGCGAGACCGACGTGGTCGCGCGGTTCGGCGGCGACGAGTTCGCGCTGATCCTGCCCGATACTGGCAGCGACGGCGCCTTTGCCGTCGGGGAACGCATCCGGGACCGCATCGCCGCGCACGGATTTCTGCGCGGCGACGGTCTCGACATTCATCTCACCGTATCGATTGGCGTGGCGACGCTGCCCGATGTGGCGGCGTCGGCCGAAGGGCTGATCCAGGCGGCCGACGAAGCCATGTACCACGTCAAGGATCACGGAAAAAACGGGATTTACGTAGCCGGCGGATAGGAGCGACTTTGAGCCTTCGTTCACTGTTTTCCCTCTTTTCGAGCGACCTTGCGATCGACCTCGGCACTGCTAATACATGCGTCTACGCGCGCGGCAAGGGCATCGTGGTCAACGAACCGTCTATCGTGGCGATCAACAAGGTGAACGGCCGGATCGAGGCTGTCGGAAAGGATGCGAAGGAGATGCTCGGCCGCACGCCGGGCAACATCGTCGCGATCAAGCCGATGAAGGACGGCGTCATCGCCGACTTCGAGGTCACCGAGAAGATGCTGACCTACTTCATCAAGAAGGCGCACAACCGGAATGTGTGGGTGCGGCCGCGCATCGTGATCGGCGTGCCCTCGGAGATCACGCAGGTGGAGAAGCGGGCGGTGAAAGACAGCGCATACCGCGCCAAGGCGAGCGAAGTGTATCTCGTGGAGGAGGCGATGGCGGCGGCCATCGGCGCCGGCATGCCGATCACCGAGCCGTCCGGCAACATGATCGTGGACATCGGGGGCGGCACCACCGACATTGCCGTCATCTCGCTTGCGGGCATCGTGTACAGCAAGGCGGTCCGCGTCGCCGGCAATGAGATGGACGACGCAATCATCCAGTACATCAAGAAAACGTACAACCTGCTGATCGGTGAGCGCACAGCGGAAGCGATCAAGATGGAGGTCGGATCGGCCTATCCGCTCGAGGAGCGGATGACGATGGAGATCAAGGGCCGGCACTTGATCGAGGGCGTACCGAAGACCATCACGATCACGGACGAAGAGATCCGCGAGGCGCTGGCAGAAACCGTGAACGTGATCGTGGACGCGGTGCGCGTCGCGCTCGAACGGACGCCGCCGGAGCTATCGGCCGACATCGTCGATCGCGGCATCGTGCTGACGGGTGGCGGATCGCTGCTGAAGAACCTGGACAAGCGCCTCCGCGAAGAGACGGGCCTGCCGCTGGCGATGGCGGAGGATCCGCTGTCGTCGGTCGTGCTCGGCGCGGGCAAGATGCTCTCGGATTTCAATCTGTTGAGGAAGATTTCAATTGATTAGTGTCGGGGCGCGGGGCGCGGGACGCGGGGCGCGTCTCGGAACGCCGGGCGCCGGACCCGGGGCGTATTGCGTGTTCCTTCGTGGCCTTCGTCGCGCCCCGCACCCCGGACTCCGGATCCCGCGATGTTAGACATCCGCAAACGCACCGGCTGGCTCTTCTTCGGCGTCATGATGGCGCAGGTCATCCTCGTGTCGGCGCAGGTACAGTCGAAATCGGGCGTGCGCGTGCTGGAGCTGGTGACCTTCGAGCTCTTCTCGCGCGTCGAGCGCGCGACGTCCTCGGGGGTCAGCGGCGTGCGCGATGTGTGGGGCAATTACGCGTCGCTCCGCGGCGTGCGCGCAGAAAACGAGATGCTGCGGCGGCAGCTGTCCGAGCTGCAGGTGAAGCTGCAGGAGGAGCACGCGCTCGCGGCGCGGTCGCAGAAGCTGCAGAATCTGATGGATCTGCGATCCCGGGCCGGCCTGCCGACCGTCGCGGCGGAAGTCATCGGGGGGAATCCGAATCCCGGCATGAAGACCCTTACGATCGACCGCGGGAGCGCCGACGGCGTGCAGGCCGACATGGCGGTCGTCTCGCCGGGCGGGGTCGTCGGACGGATCATCGGTCAGCCCGCCACGCACGCCGCGCGCGTGCAGCTCCTGATCGATCGCAACGCCGCGGCCGGGGCGCTCATCGAACGAACGCGCGCCGGGGGCATGGTCGTCGGCCTCGAGTCGGATCCACCGCTCCGAATGGAGCTCGTGGCGAATCTCGCTGACGTGAAGGACGGCGATAACGTCGTGGCATCCGGGGTGGACGGTATCTATCCGAAAGGCTTTTTAATCGGCCGCGTCGAGCGCTCCGAGCGTGGGACCGGCCTCTATCGGAACATCACCGTGCGCCCCGCCGTGGACTTCTCGAGCGTCGAGGAAGTGCTCGTCGTGCTGGTGCCGCCGCGGCCGGCAACGCGCGACGAGGGCGTCCAGTGAAGACGGCGGTTGTCCTGATTGCGGTCACGGCCGCATTGGCGCTGCAGACGACGTTATCGGGGTTGATGATCGGCGGCCGGATTCCGGTGAACCTTGTGCTCGTCGCCGTGGTGTACATCGCGCTGGCGTATGGCGCCGTCACCGGCATGCTGGCCGGCACGGCGGCGGGACTGGCGCAGGACGCGCTCGCGGGATCGATTGTCGGGATCGGCGGCTTGTCGAAGACGCTGGTGGGATTTCTTGTCGGCGTCCTCGGGGCACAGTTCATCGTGTCCCAGACGATTCCGCGGTTCGTGATGTTCGTCGGCGCGACGCTGCTGCACGAGATCGTGTTCGAGGCGCTCTACGCGCTCGTCGAAGGACGCGCGTTCGCGCTGCAGTTGTCGGCGGCGCTTGTGCAGGCAGTCGTGAACGCCCTGGTGGGCGTCATCGCCTTCTACATCGTCGAGCAGGGGCCGGGCATCGTGCAACGCAGGCAGATGAGGAGGGCGTCGTTTTCAAAGAGAAGGTTCTAGGGTTCCAAGGGTTCCAGCGTTCCTCGGGTTCTGGTTCCCGGGTTCCGAACGTTCTGGGTTCTGAAGTTCTAGGTTCTGAAGTTCGAGGTTCTGAAGTTAGAGGTTCTGAGGTTCGAGGTTCTGGTGTTCTAGGGTTCTCAGGGTCTGGTTCTGGTTCTGAAAGATCCGGGTTCGCCGGCTCTCGCCAGTCAGGCTGCCAGCCAACAGGAATCAGGGAAACGGAGAACCTGGGAAACGGCGAACCGAGAACCAGGAACGAGCAACCGACAACCGAGAACCAGGAACGAGGAACCGAGAACCAGGAACCAGGAACCAGGAACCAGGAACCAGGAACCAGGAACTGAGAACATAGGAACAAGAACCCGGGAACCGGGGAACTTCGGGAACCCAGGGAACCCTCTTAGGTACGAGAAGTATGTCGACCAACTTGATGCCGGATGATCGGCGAAACCTGGCGATGCGGCTGTCGGCGCTGCAGTACGTTGTCGCGGTTGCGTTTGCGGCCCTGGCCGTCGGGTTCTGGGTCTTCCAGGTCGCGCAGCACCAGAAGTTCCGCGAGATGGCGGAGAACAACCATCTTCGCAAGCTGCCGCTGCCGGCGCCGCGCGGCGTGCTGCTCGATCGCAACGGGAAGGTGCTCGTCGAGAACCGGAACATCTTCAACATTGCGCTGGTCCGCGAGCAGACGAAGAACGTCGACGCCACGCTCAAGACGCTCGCCGCCGCGACCGGCGTCGACGAGGCGCAGCTTCGTGAGACTGTGAGCCGCCGGCGGCGCGAGCCGACGTACCGTCCGATCGTGCTCATCGAGAACGCGACCCCCGAACAGTACATCGCGGTGAGGGCGCGTCAATGGGAGCTGCCTGGCATCATCGGCCAGGAGGTGCCGTCCCGGCGGTATCCGGGGTCGGCGCTGGCCGCGCACCTGTTCGGGTACGTCGCGGAAGTGACGGAAGCGCAGCTGCAGAAGGCGGACTACCAAGGCGCCGAACCGGGCGTGATCGTCGGACAGGCAGGCATCGAACAGGCATATAACCGGCTGCTGATGGGCACTGAAGGCAACCGGATCATGATCGTCAACAGCGTCGGACGCGAGATCCGGGTCCTCGACGAGCAGAGCAGCGCTCCGACCGAAGGGCGCACCATGCAGTTGACCATCGACGCCGACATCCAGGGGGCGATCGAGGACGGGTTTGCCGCGTCAGGGTTCAACGGCGCCGCCGTCGTCCTGGATCCGCGCGACGGCGAGGTCCTCGGCTTCACGAGCCGCCCGGCGTTCGATCCGAATTCGTTCGCCGGGGGCATCGATCGCGCGACGTGGGCGTCGCTCAACGTCGACGAGCTCAAGCCGCTGCAGAACCGCGCGCTGCAGGGCACTTATTCGCCCGGTTCCACCTTCAAGATGGCGGTCGGCCTCGCCGGACTCGAGGAGGGCATCATCACGCCCGAGTTCAGCGTGCACTGCGGCGGAGGCGCCAACTTCTACGGCCGCTACTTCAGGTGCTGGAAAGCAGGCGGACACGGCACCGTCAAGCTGAAGACCGCGATCGAGCAGTCCTGCGACGTGTACTTCTATACCGTCGGCAACATGCTCGGCGTGGACAGGATCAACAAGTGGGCGACGCTGTTCGGCCTCGGCGTGAAGTCGAACATCGACCTGCCGAACGAACGCGTCGGTCTCGTGCCCTCCACCGAGTGGAAGAAGACGCAACGAGAGAAGAAGTGGTACGCCGGTGAGACGATCTCGGTCGCGATCGGACAGGGACAGGTCTCGGTGACGCCGGTATCGATGGCCGTCTACGCCGCCACGCTCGCGAATGGCGGCTCGCGCGTGACGCCGCATCTGCTCAAGGCGGTGCATGACGGCAAGGCGTGGAAGCCGGTCGAGGCGCCGCCGCCGCAGTCGAAGGTCGACGTGTCGCCTGAGAAGCTCCAGGCCGTTCGCCAGGGGATGTGGGGCGTCGTCAACGGCGGCGGGACGGGCGGCCGGGCGCGCATCGAAGGGCACGACGTCTGCGGCAAGACGGGCACCGCGCAGGTGATCTCGAACGCCGGACGCCTGGCGGCCGCGCGGAGCGGCAAGAATCTGCGCGACCACGGCTGGTTCGTCTTCTTCGCGCCGCGCGACAACCCGACGATTGCCGGAGTGGTCTTCCTCGAGCACGGCCTCCACGGTCCGAACGCCGCCTCCGTGGCGCATCACATCCTGGCGACGTATTTCGCGAAGCAGGACGGCAAACCCATGCCGCCGCCGCCCACACACGAGGACCTTCGCCTCGATTACAAGGACCCGTATGCCCGCGGCGCAGCGCCCGCCGAAGGTGGCGGACAGTAGCCATGTTCGAGCGCCGGCTGTTCTTCCACGTCGACTGGCTGCTGCTCGGCGCCGTGCTGATGCTGACGGGTATCGGCATTGCGATGATCTACAGCACGACTTACGTCACGCCGCCGAGCGGCGGCGGGCATGCGGGGCCCCAGGTCTGGACCCAGATGTACGCGCTGACGATCGGCGTGGTCGCGCTGCTCATCTGCCTGATGATCGACTACCGCGTGTTCGCCGAGCACTCGCTGATGCTGTTCGGCGGATTGGTCCTGCTGCTCGTCTTCGTCCTCGTCAAGGGCTCGACGCAGATGGGTGCGCAGCGGTGGATCCCGATCGGGCACTTCAACCTGCAGCCGTCGGAGTTCGGTCGCGTCGGCATCGCGCTGCTCCTCGCGATGTTCTTCGGCGAGAATCGCCGCGGCGCGCGGAACACCAGCGATCTCGTGATCGGCGGCATCTTCACGCTCGTGCCGCTGCTGCTCATCGCGAAGCAGCCCGACCTCGGCACGGCCATCACGCTGGTTCCGGTGTTCCTGGGCGTCGCATATCTGGCGGGGCTGCGGCTGCGGCTGCTCGGGATCGTCGCACTGGCGTGCCTGCCGCTCGGATTGTTCGCGTACAAGTTTGCGTTGAAGGACTACCAGCGGCAACGCATCGAGACGTTTCTCGATCCGGAAAAGGACCCGCGCGGCGCCGGCTACCAGACGATCCAGGCGCGCGTCACCGTCGGATCCGGCGGGCTGACCGGCAAGGGATTTCGGCAGGGAACGCAGGGGCAGTACAAGTTCCTGCCGGTCGCGCACAACGATTTCATCTTCTCGGTCCTCGGCGAAGAGCAGGGCTTCATCGGAGTGCTCGTCGCGCTGGGGCTGTACCTGTTCGTGATCCTGCGCTCTCTCGAGGCGGCACGGCTCGCCAAGGACCGCCTCGGCGCCTATCTGGTGGGAGGCATCATTTCGGGGTTTGCATTCCAGGTGATTTACAACGTGACGATGTCGGCCGGCCTCGCGCCGGTCAAGGGGATCACGCTGCCGCTCATGAGTTACGGCGGCTCGTCCCTTATCGCCACGCTCGCAGGCTTTGGCCTCATCCTCAATGTGCGGATGAGACGCTTTACGAATTGAGGCGGGGCGCGGGTCGCGGGGCGCGGAAGGCGGGATGTCTTGGGCCATCCCGATTCCGGACCCCGGACCCCCAACCCCGCATCCGGAAAGTGAGACAGGCGGACTGATGACGTTCTTCGTGCTGGCGCTCTTCGCGTTGTGGTTGGCCGGACGATGGTCCCGGCCTGGCACGGCGCACGCGTGCGTCTCGCGATCGTCGGATGGCCGCGCATCGCGGAGTCATTTGCATGAACAAGGAGATGATCATCTCCTCGACGGGCCACGACACGCGCGTGGCCATTCTCGAGGACGACCAGGTCGTCGAGATCTTCATCGAGCGCGAGAATCAGCGCGGGGTCGTCGGCAACATCTACAAGGGACGCGTCTCGAAGGTCCTGCCGGGGATGCAGTCGTCGTTCATCGATGTCGGGCTCGAGCGCGACGCGTTCCTGTACGTTTCTGAGGTCGTCAACACCGTCGAGGAATTCGAACGCCTCGCCGGAGAGGACGAGGACGATTCCGGCGCCGCGGCCATGGAAATCGGCGGGGGCTCCGGCGAGACACCGCTTCGCGTCGACGAGGAGGAAGAGGCGAGTACGGAACCCGCCTCGGAAGCGCCTCCCAACGGCCGCGTCGAGCGTCGCGGGCGCGATCGATCCGGCGCGCGCGCCGAACGCGATGCGTCCACAGGCGCCGCGTCGTCGCGAGCGCAGTCGAGAGACGATCGCCCGCCGGCGAAGATCGAGGACCTGCTGAAAGAAGGGCAGGAGATCCTCGTTCAGGTCGTGAAGGAGCCGCTCGGCACGAAGGGCGCGCGCCTCACGTCTCATGTCACCATGCCCGGGCGTTTTCTCGTCTTCATGCCGACGGTCGATCACGTCGGCGTCTCCCGCAAGATCGAATCACGCGAAGAGCGCGCACGGCTGCGCGGCATCGTCCGTGAGTTCCGTGAGCAGCATGGCTTCACCGGCGGCGTGATCATCCGCACGGCCGCCGGCGGCCGCTCCGAACAGGACATCGTCAACGACCTCTCGTACTTCCATCAGATCTGGACCGAGGTGCGCCAGAAGATGGAAACGCGGCGTCCGCCCGCAGTGCTGTTCCAGGAGCAGAGCCTCGTCACGAAGCTGCTGCGGGACCTTTTGACCGACGACTACACGGCGATCAGGCTCGACGACACGCAGGAGTACCGGCGCGTCGTGGCGCTCGTCGAGCGGATCATGCCGAATCTGCTGCCGCGGGTGAAGCATTACACGAAGGAGTTCCCGATCTTCGAGGAGTACGGGGTCCAGGCGGAGATCGACAAGGCGTTGCGCAGCAAGGTGTGGCTGAAATCCGGCGGCTACCTCGTCATCAACCAGACCGAAGCGCTCGTCGCGATCGACGTCAATACGGGACGCTACGTCGGGAAGAAGTCGAGCGGACGGCTCGAGGACACGATCCTCAAGACCAACCTCGAGGCGGTCAAGGAAATCGTGCGGCAGATCCGCTTGCGCGACCTCGGCGGCATCATCGTGCTCGACCTGATCGACATGGAGGACAAGAAGAATCGCCAGAAGGTCTTCCAGGAAGTCGAGAAGGAGCTGCGGAAGGATCGATCGCCGTCAAAGGCGCTGCAGGTGTCGGATTTCGGTCTGGTGATCGTCACACGCAAGCGCGTGAAGCAGAGCCTCGAGCGTCAGCTTACCGAGCCGTGCCCGTATTGTTCGGGGTCGGGCACGATCAAGTCGAGCGCGACGATCTGCTATGAGATCCTGACCGAGCTGCGGAAGATCGGCCCCGACCTCGACGGACAGGGCGTGATGCTGCGCGTGAATCCCGACATCGCGCGCGCGTTGAAGGAAGAAGAGAGCGCGATCTTCCGCGACCTGCAGCACACGCTCGGCAAGCCCATCACGCTGCGTCCCGACGCGCATCTGCACCACGAGCAGTTCGACGTGATGGCAATCTGACGAGGCCGGAGGATGGTTGTCGGAGGACGGTTCTTCGAGGGAGAACGTTCTTCCGTCCTCCATCCTCCATCCTCCGCCCTCCGCCTACGCAGGCACGAGGTGAATCAGATAGTGGTTGCCGCCCTTGTTGATCCAGACACGCATGTAATCATTGCCCTTGAGCATCTGGACCTTTGAGCCGTTGGTCGCCGGCGGGGTGTCCTTCTGCACGAGTTTGATCTCGGCCTGCGGAACGATCGAGACGACCTCGCGTCCCTTCACGCTGCCCTTCTGCACGAATTCCACCCAGCGTTCGAGCTTTTCGCTCGCGCCAACGGCATCCGGCTTCGACTCTTCCGGCGTCAGGCGCACCTGATAGCTGCCCGCGGCGAGCGGCTTGCCGTCCGCTTTCACGGCGCGGGGAATGCGCACGGTGCCGAGTGCCATGGCGGCGTCGCTGGCCGTCGGTTCGGCCGCGGTATTCGGCT